>Ga0268250_10000210_pt1 | contig 29287 bp, 29 predicted proteins | sample AgamicAsSfe_FD_200448 | JGI IMG/M metagenome (GOLD analysis project Ga0268250, IMG submission 200448) | Agave microbial communities from Guanajuato, Mexico - As.Sf.e (v2) (version 2) | ecosystem: Host-associated > Plants > Phyllosphere > Phylloplane/Leaf | place: Guanajuato, Mexico | collected...
GCGCCTCTGTCCGGATCTCAACATTGCCCTTGCTTTCCACAGTATCCAGCAATGCCCTGACCATCTGTTGCAACCCGTTCCTGAATGAGAACATAGCAGAGTCTTTTAGGTTCTTTGCAAAATCCATGTCCAGGTCAATCTCTTCATTCATGGCCTTCGCTATTTCCCGGTCGTATGGGTGAACGAGGGTGACCTGCTCCGGTCGTGGGTCTTCGTTTTGCATACGGAAGAAGCCTCCAAGGGCATTGCCGTATCGTCCTTCCAACTGCCATGCCATGCTCAACAGTGTCTTGGCACTCAATTGGTTGATGTCTCCCGCATAGATGCCGTGGAATACCGCCGAGACAATGTTGTCTGCTACCCTCTTGTCCACCCTCCGTGCGAGGAACGAGCCAACTGTCTCATCGGACATGGAGTCTGGCCGCTTTGGCTTCATTGGTTCTGTGATCATACCAAAGGCACCACTCATTATGCCAGTCCGCCATAGCGAGAAGAAGTCTGCGAGGGAGGGACGCTCGGAGGGCAGGCGGTTGAGTTGGTCGGGATAGTAGATGAAGCGGTTCTTTGCGCCAGGTTCGGTGCGCTTCGTGAACGTGATATCGTCAACGAGACCGAGGTCTTGAATCTATACACACGCTATTAGCAGAGCTACTGCTGTAGACATGCTCAAACATACCAACCCCGCAGTGACAGTAGCATTTCGCAACGTCCTGGGTCCCAGCTCAAATAGTACGTTGCCCTTCTTCCCCTCGGAATCTACAACGTCGACTCTGCGACTCTTGATCCATCCACCTTTGTCTTTCCCCGCCTCAAACACAACCACTTTACTGTTGGGGAATTCCCGAGCAACATAGTAGGCGCTTGACAAGCCCGCTATACCCCCACCTAGAATAGCTATGCGCTCCGGGTACGAGGATTGGTAGCGAACGGCATACTGTGCTGTGGCGCGGAGAAGTAGGCGTTGTGATGATGCGAGTTGTGGCCGATGCGGATGCAATGGGGACGGCGCGTGGCATGCAAGCGCGGGGCGCGCGGCAACGGTCTTCAACGTCTTCTGCGAGACATTCTGGAGCCGCATTGCCGGTTCAATTGGTCGCAAGATCTATTGGAAGGGCGTTGCGACGACGACCAAGAAGTTACATTCGGAGGGTTCAATTGATGTTCCTGCGGGAAAATGTCCGAGCTTGGACCGCTTGCTCTCCGCAATCGATGGCTACTGCCGTCATTGATTCAGCCCTATGCACCTGCGATGTCATGCACGGAGCGTTGACTGTAAGTAGCGGGCAAACATTACGACAAACTCAGATAGAGGTGCATGAAAAGTCACGCATGTGATTGACGCGCGCAATGTTCAGGGAATATATTTCACAGGCTACAATATACATACAAGGTCACGATCACGAAGGAACAAGGCTATCTACTATGCGCACAATATACAAACCTTGGATATCGAATATTTCGCATCGGGATGGGGGCGTCGGGGAAGTAGCGTGGACGTGACATCGAAACGGGGATCGAAGGGGGAAAGTGAGGTTGAAAGAGTTCGAGGTGCTACGGACCGACCGAATAGTGTACAGGAGGCAAGGAACTCGAACCGCATCGATATCGACCGATCGACCGAAACAAGGCGAGAAGTCCGAATCGAATGGTAATCGCCGTAACCGTTCGCCAAAGAAGATCCGAATCGAGCTTTTCGACTGCTGAATGCATTAATGTCGTGGCAGGACATAGAAGTAAATCTAGCCTCCACTTGTGAAAATAACAAATCCCAAAAACCATTTTCCCATCAACAAAACACCGTGCTTGAATCAATTTGAGCACTCGTGTCAATACTAGCCTTGTGCAGACAGTGACAATAGTCCAGATGCTGCCTGCTAGACGCAACGCAGCTCAGTTCTACTCAGCCACGTCCAGGTCTTCGTGAGCAGGAGGAGGAGGGGAGTCAACTAGATGGCTAATCAGAGCGATTCGTTATAAGAGGGTTCGGTTGACTTACTCTTGCGGGGCTCACCAGCCGGTTCAGCCTCGCGGTCACGCTCGCGCCTATCATCGCGATCGACACGGTCACGGTCGCCACGGTCATCCTCACGATCGCGGACATCCTTCATCTCGCGGTCGCCGTCAACAGGGCTCCTTGACCTATCACGGTCACGGCGGTCATAGTCGCGCTCGCGACGGTCATCCTTTCGGGGAGAAGCTCCACGCTCGCGACGAGGAGAGGTGCTACGACGGCGAGGAGAGCGAACACCTCGGTCTGCACGATCACCACGGTCGGAGCGGTCGCCGCGGTCACCGCCACGCTCAGAGCGCTCACCACGGGGACGGTCACGGCCAGAGTCGAATCGCCATGATGCCGAAGGAGGCGTACGGGCCCACTATAGCTTGTTAGACAGACCCACGTCATTATTGTTATTCTGACATACCTCAATCTTCAACAAGTCATCGCGACCGATGCGCTTGTTGTGCATCTCGTGGTACGCGTCATCGGCGTCACGACGAGACTCGTATTCGACGAAGGCGAAGCTGCTGGCCTGTTAGAGCCTGGGTCTCTTGCTGCTGGGGAGGGCCAACTCACAGTCTAGAAGAAGCTGAACGGGGGGCTGGGATGTCACATCGGACGAGGCGGCCGTAGCTTTAGAATTGTCAGATCGTTGTCTCGAAGGAGCGTGTGTGCAATGTAGGAAGGTGCAGGTCGTCATCGACGCGCACGGGTGTGGCAGCAAAGGAGGAAGTAGCGTCGCGCAACGTCTTGTGTGACCGCCATGGCGAGGAAGGGGCAGAGAGAGTATGCGGGATCGGGGTTTAGGATGGAGGACGACGATGCGCGTGCGATCGGGCTGGGGCGAGGCGTTGGAAGACATACCGTTCGAACTCGTAGGCAAGGTCGCGAGCGCGTGTGCCGTGGCCGAAGCCGGTGACGTAGAGCGTGGTGCCGCCGCCGCGAGACATGTTTGTCTTCTAGTTACGTGAATCGGGTATGTAAAGTGATACGAAACTTGCGGTCGAGACAAGTTGGGGGTGACGGTGACGGATGTGGTTGATGATAGAAGGTCGCAAGCGGACAAGAAAGTACTGGAGGCAGCTCAGCAAACGCTTGGACTAGCGCCTTGGCACGCTCCCTCGGACGTCAGCGTTCACCGACATCTGGGAGATCCTTGCGATCAGTGCTAGACAAGGAAACACTGATCCTCATGGTGTACCTGTTGCCAAAAGGGTTGTTTGTTTGAATGCTCCTCTCGGAAACCTATGGCAAGGGCACTTCAGTCCGACCGATCGGGAAAGGGCCCACGAGACAGGCACGTGAAAGGATAGCTAGTTGTCCGCCATGATCAATTTTATATTTCACGGAACCATACTACTATATAAATTACGCTGGAAACGCTCCGTACGGTGCTCCCTCAAGCTTGAAGTAGCCGGGCTGAAGTTTTTGGAAGACGCCAGTAGGGTCGTAAACGCCAGAGATGCTCTTCAGCTCCTGCTTGTTGGCAGCCCCATAGCTAGCGACTACATCTTGGTACGGTGATGCGTAGTTCATGTAAATGAAGTCGGAGTTCAGATCCTTCTTTGCCGCCTCCTCGACAAGTCGCTCATACAGGCTGTTGCTGAAAGACATGATACGGGAGTTGTCCGCGACATCCGTCCAGAGAATGGCGAGGTTACAGATGAAGATGGGACCATCATTGGGATCAAGTCCAAGTGCATTTCCGCCATTCTGTTGCATATGTTGCATTGCAGGGACAGTGATTGCTTGAAAAGACAGGACAGGTAGGATTCCAGCAGCGTCTTGGATTGCGGGCAGCATATCGAAGAAGATGTCGATGAAGGCCTTGAAGATGTCTTTGTCTACCTTGAAGGTGCGGTCCCAATATGTCTCTTGGACGCCATCCGGAGCTCCCGCACCAAGCTGGTTGGCCAAAGTCGACATGTTTGCAATAGCAGTTTGGTCGATGATGGCTGGAATGGCTTTCCATTCGTCGAATACAGGAGGCCATGGCGTAGGGTCGGAGTACTCAAGATCTTCGGCCGCAATTTTCATGCCGGCCTGGAGTGCGAATGACACGATCTGAGCTTGCTTCAAATCCTTCTCTGCGTTGACGGCATAGTTGTAGTAGGCCGCATAGACTTTGTCCCATTGATCCTCAGTGTGAGCACGTTGCCCGCCCCACATTTCACCTTGGACGAAGGTCCTCATGTTGAACTTGGTGACAATGCCAAAATTGTTGCCACCTCCACGAAGAGCCCAATAAAGATCGGAGTATTTGGCGGCACTCGCATTCACGATGATGCCCGAGGCTGTCACAACCTCGAATGAGTCGATGTTGTCGCAAGCCCATCCGTAAGCATTCGCGTAGTGGGAGATACCTCCTCCAAGAGTCAATCCAGAAACACCAACCGAAGAGATCTGCATGTGGTTAGAAAAGCCGCTCGACGTGAAAACTGGGGCATAGGAACAAGTAGGGAAGGTAACGTACTCGGCCGCCAATGACTTCAAGTCCGTACTGCTCTATCCAAGGATACACATCGGCCCACCGGTTACCTGGACCGACGGAAGCGATCTTCTTGTCTGACGATAGGCTCCTCTCGTTGAGCTTTTCCAGGGCGATAGTAATGCCTCCCTCGATGCTGGATCCTCCTGCGAATGCAGCATGTCCGCCTCCTTTCACAGCGAAGGGACACTGCGTAAATCGAGACAAGAGCACAACAGTTGAGACTTGTTTGGCATTGCTGGGCTTGAACACGCAAAATGGGTCTACAGCGGCTTGCTGAGCTGCCCAATAGTCGCCGGTGAAGTTGTCGTACGCTGCACTTCCTTCTGACAGCACAGTCCCGTTGCCGAACGTAAATCGAAGAGCTGCGCACTAGATCCAGGGTTAGCAATGACCCCAGGTCAATCGCGACGATCGTGTAGACTTACAGCTGTGGAGCAAGCCCCAGACGAAGATCTTTCCGCCAGACCTGCCAGGCCAGGAATAGCAGTTACATCGAGACCGTTGGCGAGTAGCGCTTCCGTTACATTGAAGTCGACAGGCTCGAATGTGCTTCCAAGCACACCAGCCGCGAAGGCGCTTATCGAAGCAGCGAACATAAGCTTCGTGATCCCCATTTGCGCGTCAACGGAATATGCCGGATGATGGAGAAAGCTGGTACCGAGTGTGTGGGCCAGTGACTGAGGTGCAGGGAGCCACTGCAATTAATGTAGGTTGTGCCCCTAGGGGCGTGCTGTCCATACTCGTCCGACGGGGCCTATAGGTGTAGACCTTAGCGGACGGAGAAGGCAGCTTGGTCGCATTCTTAGTGGATAGCAAAGGCCAAAGTTTGTGGGGTATGAGCTAGTCTCTTGTCGCGAGTCGAGCCGTGGCAAAAGTTTAGCATGGTAGTGACATCCGGGACCTGATGTGGCTGCATGGCAATTTCAAGATGGTCCAACATCGGTGGGAGCTGAAAAGACGTCTTGCTTATGTACACATGGCTCTGCGGATAGACGCGTCGCTTCCAATGACTTGGATTACTGTGCCTCAATCATGCAGCTGTTCACTACTCCACACCTAAGCGCGTGTTGTGATGCAAAAGAATTCCATGCCAAGTGAGAGTCCGAGGGTGGGTGTTCAGAGTGGACAAGGGAAGAGCCAGCCGTGCCGCTCCTGCGTCTTTGCCAATGCCGCATGAACGCCACCACGCCAGCTGTACACTACTATCCGCCAACCGCAAGACACCTTTTTCGCACCCGCCACCTGCATCTATGTATACGAGCGATGGCTGAATCTATTTATCCGGCATACCACTACGTGCAATTCCTCGAGAGTATACCTGTTGCCGTGGACAAACTTATCGAAGTCCTGACCGTTTAGGTCTACAACGCAGTAGAGTCCGTTAGGCCTACCTATGGGCGATATGCTAGGCTCGCTGTGGCTTACCTCGCCGAGGCCTAGACGAAGTTTGCTCCACACCCGCGCTGCAAGGCGATAGCCTGGGGTTATGGCCTTTACAACACGTCTTGGAAAGGAGAAAGGATATTGACAGAAAAAGCATGTCAGCCGCTACGTTCATTTTAGCTAAAATATCAGGCACCGTGCAGCTCCCGACCCTATAGCGCCGATACGCATGTCACCACCTCGAAAAGCGTGAGCGGAGAAGTTCGCCCCCAAGCTAGGCTGTTAAGGTTTATTTAGCCAGGAGGCGTTCTTGGGGGCTTACTGGCCTTTGTCCGCTACAGGATACTCATGAACACTTCGATAAGGCCATCCCGACTCCCTGAGAGTTTCTCACCGAGAGTGTGCAACGTCGCGAGAAAGCAGACGATCGGAATACCAGATTCCAGGAACCAGGAACCGTGTACTGGGTAAATCGAGGTCGCTATCTGTGTATCCCCTTACTCAGACACGCGTTGGACCCCATGTAATCCAATATACCTATGCGTCTCATAGGCTTCCACACCCCTACACGCACCTTAACCCGGAAATCTAGCAAGTTCCAGTTCCGAAGTGTTTAATCCAGAGTGTCGGGCTTCGAAGACCAAGGAATCCAGAATTTTTCCATCTTGATAGCTACAGCGCAGTCCTGTTGCGACACAACATCCGTCCCGAGAAACATGCCCTGTTGGGGTTTGTCCTTGTCTACTCGAATCTAACAGAATCCCTGAAAACCTGCAGTCTTCGTTCGCGATGTCGACAGGCGCCGACTGGATCTCGCAGCATGATCTGCTCCGGATAGACTACGCTATGCTGGCCATGACATCGACAGTCTTTGTTGCACGGATTGGTGTGCAAGCGTGGCGGCGCAAACCCATCGAAGCGCAGGACATCTTGCTCTACATTGCTTTCGCGGCCTACTTGGCTTTCACTATCCTCTACATCGTCATCACGCCTATCTTCTTCAAAATCCAGGAATTACAACTCGGTCGCATTGTGCCATGGCCTACTATGATGAAAGACGTCATTCTCGCATCGAGAGTCATGTGGCAGAGCGGAATCGAGTACTGGACATGTCTCTGGTTCGTCAAGTTCTCACTGTTGGCGTTGTACAAAAAGCTGCTTTCTGGAATGCCCAAGAAGTATCTATACATCTGGTGGGGTACACTGATCTTCTGCGTCGTGGTATGTAAGGGTTCATTCCGTTGGGTCTTTACACGCATAGCCCCCGAAAAACCTTGACTGATTTGGTATAGACATGGTCTACCTGTATCATCACAGGCCCTGGGCTAGCATGTAACGACACCAAAGCGTTCTTCGACAAGGGCGCTGTGTGCTCGTCGCCCGAAGAAACTCGCCGACAAACAGCAAATCTCTACTACGCGTACGCAGTAGACACTGTAACGAACATGATGGGTATGCTCAGTTGACGTCGAAATGCTGGTTTCTTGTAATAACGGAATTTGCAGTCATGTTTCTCCCAATCCGGCTCATTTGGAATCTGCAAATGGAGAAGCCCAAGAAGATTGGTTGCGGGTTACTGTTCGCCTCCGGTCTTGTATGCATACTTTTTTCGACTATACGCATCGTGCAGGTTGGTCAGGACGGAAAGCCTCGATCGCCAGACCCGAAATGGCTGACTATGTGGACTATCATCGAATGTTCAACAGGTAAAGTCGCCAGACTTACTCTTGCTTATCAAACTGACACTTTACCAGCTGTCATCATCGGCTGCTGTCCAGTACTTGCATCCGTCGTACCCAAACGCCGTACACGGCCATCAGATACCGTCTCCTATGATACCCAAGGGTACATTCGACAGTCACCCAACCGGTCTGGCGAAGGTGCGCCAAGAAGTCACGGCTTGAGAAACATACTCAGCTCTAAAAACCGGGAGAAGAGCAGTGAGAAGAACTCGGGCAACATTAGCATATCGAGAACTGGGCACGAGAGTGAAGAAGAGCTCCCACCACGTCGCACAGAAGGCGCTGGTATTCTTATCACAGACGAGATACGAGAGCAGTATAGGCTACGTATGAAAGAGGACCAACGCATGGAAGAAGCGCGCCTAAAGCTTGAGCAGTCGCAGGTGTGATCTTATATAGTTGAATGTATGAACGCTGTTACGGAACTATACTTCGTCTTGCAATCTTGCTGAACAAACTTGAATGGATGACAGCAAGAGTCTATGCCGTGTGCGACTAACTATGAGACGTCGAACAGTAGGAGACGGCAGTTGTTGGCTTAAGACATCACAATACATGATGAAGAATTGTCGCATTTGTGAGTGAGCCAGAAGCGCCACCTAGGTTATAGCATCTTCTAGACCGATATACTGTACTCATGTAGAGCTTGTTTTGTGATATATAATCCGGGTGGCGAAAGCATACTGCTGTGGATGAGACGGGCGCTAGTGGGTGCGGCAAGTGCCGAGCTTGATTGCGCAGAACTTGAGCAGGCGCTCCCAGACAATTACTGCGTACTTCCTTCTCCACACCCACCCACGCCCCAACCCGCTGCATCTAACGCGCAACCACTTTCACGACTGACGAAACACCTGTTACGACCGTCTGAACACGCACTCGCGATAGCCTTACGTCATACGTTACGGAAGTCGCGTTCCTCGTCGCTCCCTTAGTTTCGCACCCACCGCTCAATCTCGAATCCACGCGACAGCTCTCCCATCAACGTCCGCCCTCACTATGGCTGTGGATTTTTCGAGCGACTCGCCTCTGGCGATGCAGCTGCAACAGGTAGTCCAGCCGAAGCTCGCTGAGTTTGGATGGACGACTGGCGGCGAAGACACGACGCTTTTCGAGTACATTCTCCTTATGCTGGCCAACGACAAGAACGAAGCGCAGGTCGCATCAGAACTCTCAAATGATTTGCTCGACCTGGGTCCGGAGAACACAGAGACACAGCAGTTTGCGCAGTGGTTATTCGAGCAAATCGAGCACCTGAAGCAGTCGAGCGGCGGCAATGCACAAGTCTCGCAGTCAATCGAAAACCAGATGGACGGCTCATCAAACGACAACATGGCAGCAGCGCAAGATACAGACATGGAAGGCGCGTCAGAAGGTCAAGGCAATATGTATGATACCACCCCAATTCCCCGCCGCTTTGGCGCAGCCACTTGTGCGAGAAATCGCTCGAAGGAGACCACGCAAGCGCGCGAACGCCGATCCGAGGCGAACGCAAAGCATGCGATGGCTCTTCTGCGCTTACAATCCTTTGCGTGCTACAATGAACAAATTCTAACCGTGAACAGTCCTACAGGTCCCAAGGCTATGCGTAACGGTAGCGGCGCCCAAGCAGCACGTCCAGCGCGCGGCGGTCGGATGCTTAACCAGCTTAACAAGAACATGGACCGCAACAACGACTCAGTATTACATCGCGTACGTGGCGCCGGCGGCGGCGTTGGAAGAGTGAACGCACACGCCCGTGATCCACCGAAAGGCCCACGAGGCCAGAACATTGGTCGCGGAATGGAAGCCATGGCCAACGGTCGTGGTATGGGCAATGCCAACATGAACATGGGGCAAACCAACGCTGGTATGAATGGTATGGGAATGGGCGGTATGCCAGGAATGCCCATGCCGGGAATGGGCGGTCAGAACAACATGCCAGGCATTGGCCTGAACCCGCAACAGCAAATGGCGCTCATGCAGATGTACGAGCAACAGGCGCAGATGATGCAACAGATCTTCTCCGGCGGCCAGCCAGCTGGCTTCGTCAACCCCAACTTCCACAACAACCGCAATGGACCTAAGAAGCCATTACACCAACGCATAGATCGGTCACACCAGGGCGGCAGAGGCATGAACCCGAACGCCAAAACTTTCCAGAAGAAGGAGGGCGAGGACGAGACTATGGCCGATGGCCCAGCTGGAGAGAACGGCAGCGGTATGGACGTCGAAATGCCTTCTGGGCGCCCAGATCCCTCTTCCACCATGTGCAAGTTCAACCTGCGATGCAGCAACCCCGACTGCCACTTTGTCCACCAGTCGCCCGCCGCGACACCTGGCACACCTGTCGACATGAACGATACGTGTGATTTTGGAGCGGCGTGTAAGAACAAGAAGTGTGTTGGCAAGCACCCATCGCCCGCACAGCGTCAAAAGTTCCAGTCAGAGCAGGAGTGTGCGTTCTGGCCCAACTGCCGCGATCCCTCATCCTGCCCTTACAAGCACCCTACTGCGAAGCCATGCCACAACGGCGCCGACTGCACAGTGGAGGGTTGCAAATTTGGCCACAGTGCCATCATGTGCAAGTTCAACCCGTGTTTGAACCCCCGCTGCTTGTATAAGCACGAGCCCGGTCAAAAGAAGAACACAACTAATGTCTGGGTTGCTCCTAAAGAGGGTGAACATGTTAGCGAGAGGAAATTTGTTGACGATGAGCAAAAAGAGGAGCTTATCATCCCTAACAAGGACCAGGAGATGCAACAGGCCCCGGCGAACGAGAGTGTGGATGTGCAGTCATAGAAGGACTTGTTGGAACGGCTGAAATGGGACAAGGGCGGTGGATATGATACCATTGAGACGCGGATGGAAGGTGCCGTTGGCTGGGAATGTAGAGCATTGTACATTAAGTCTGGCGTTAGGGTTGGTGGCATTGCCCCGACTTGGAGGAGAGAACTACTGGTTTCTGGCGGCCCTCTGGGGCTGCGCTCTTCTTCTTACAAATTCGCGTCCTCATGCGTGACATCCGAGACTTTCTAACATGTACCCTGGAGATTACCCACTATTTTACGTTCATGTGATAATGGAGAAAAAGACCGTGTATGTCTTAAGTACATGGCGAGGACCTAGGAGCACATGCTTCAACTAAGAGCAAGAACAAATCCAGCCACGATGCAGAGTATATGCATGGTGCCGGATAACACGGTAATACGAGTCTTGGAAGTATAGCGATGCGCGCTCGCGGGTGACTATGGGAAGAAACTATGACGAATGAGGCATAGCCGATCCGCCACGCCTGCTCAGCCACCCTCTTTCGTACGCCGCGACATCTGGTGTGTGATCAACTCCGCATTCTACCTATACTCTGACCATCTGTCGCTCCTTCCTTCTACCTGTTCATACTCTGCTTTCTATGCACACTCCGTTCGTTCTTTCCTTCTTCACCTTTCTTCTCGGAGGATCGCCATCTACTTCGGAAGCAAACGCCCAACAAAGTTCGATCGACAGCTGAGGAGAGATTGCCCAGCTTCGCCGCCCAGCAATACGACGTGACAGTCTTTTTGTCCTCCGAGGAACCCATCTTTCTTACACCACACTCTTTGTGACCTACACAAATCGCCACCATGTCTAAACCATATGTACGTTTCCACAACTGTCAGCACCTCTTGTCGCATTGCGCGACATCAACCCATCTCTTTACTGTCGCAAACCCATTACAGTACTAATGATTCCTTAGGACCAAGGCGCACCACCCGCCTACCCTCCGCCAACCCACCAAGATGCCGGCCCAGCCCCCGGTGGCATGCAGCCCTCATATTACAACCAGGGCGGCGGCGCGCCAGACTACTACGGCGGCAGCCCGAACCCCTACCAACAAGGCCCGCCCCAAGGCCAGTACGGACCGCCACAGGGCCAATACGGTCCTCCTCAAGGACAATACGGATACGGAGGCCAGCAGATGCAATACCAGCAGGGACCGCCACCCCCAGGCGGCTACTACCAAGATGACAGGAGGGCCGATGGCGGCGGCGGAGGCTTGTTCGCTGGATTGTGCGCTGGTCTGGCGTGCTGTTGTTGCTTGGACTGCTTGTTCTAGACAGGTCGCTGTGGACAAACAGTGTTGGAGGGATTGATAGAAATGGAATGCGCAAGAGGCGGCATGTTACATGGGGCAATCTGGCTTTTCGACCACGGTAAATCCGTATACCATGCGAACATGGAGTGACGGGAAGAGGATTCGGCGTACAGACTATAGACCGATGGGCTTTCTTTTGTTCTATTTCAATTGGGGTCTCTATGGATATGACTGGTTATCGATCCGAGGGCATATTAAAGAGTACTGCCAGCTACCAACTTACCTAATTCGACGATTTCATTTTCACAATCTCTGCCGCATTGACCTTTTCCAGAACTTGTTGGCTGACAATCCAGAGACCTGCGATCGAAGACCATTTGCCACGACCCGAAAAGCAGCAGCTCGAAGCTAGGCGTTTGCCCTGCTACACCGTCACAATTCGCAGTGCAATCATTCACAGCAATGCGCAACCTGGGCATTAAGTGGAACGTACATGACTATGCATGTCTAGCCAGCGATTCGGACGTACTGTCAGACTTCACTTCGTCGATCATAACCTCGCAGTCTCCCACGCTTCTCGCGGTTCTTTGAACATCACTTACCTGGGTATATAAGACAACTTCCAAGATTGTTTGCTGGTACCGACCTCGGTCCGCTTAACGGACGGTCTCTCACCGTGACATAGCGACGTTCGAGCAAGGACGGCGTCTAGTGCGAAGCAATCGATATTCCCCGTCACATCTCCAGGACTTCACTGTTATTGAAGTCAATCATGGCGAGTAATAACAATCCACCGGGGTACACCCCTCCTGTCATTCTTGATACCTCGACTATGGATGTTCCAAGTTCGACTGGGTCGAGCTCTGTGCTTCTCCCTATGGAGACGGCACCGGGTTACTTCTGCGAAGTAAGTCGTTATGAGACTCAGCGCAGACGCGTGATAGCTAACGAGGTCAGATCTCCTCAAAGTGCCAGTCGGAAAACACGTCCGACGCTCCCAAATGGCTCTACTGTCAACAGTATGATTACGATATCGCTGCTTATTTTTCTTGCGTCTGCAAATACACAAACACACTGTCCAACAACGAATACTTCTCCGCCTCTTGTGTACTGCAAGAGTGCAACGGCGCGGATGCGAGAAAGCGTGAGTACCGTGCTCCGCCACCAAGTGAGGGAAATGGCGAGTGAGTGAGAGTACTAATCGACAATTGTTTAGAGTTTCTCGCTATGTATCGAGCAGCCTGCCAGCAACGTGGTACGAGCTTAATAGACATTTCTCCGGGTTGGACTCCGTACGATCAACCACTACCCCCACAGTCTACCGCTACTGTCAGCTTTCAATCTCTTACGTCTACTCAACCGGGTACATTGACTCAGGCCACAAGTGCAACTAGCTCTCCAGCATCGCTAGACGTATCCACAACGCAGTCTACGAAGACTACCACCAATACAATCTCCTCTGCAATGCCAACACCGACGGGCCCTGCTGATGGGCAAATCCCCATTTGCGGCGTATGTTCCCTAAGCTTCTAACATAAGTTCACCCACTAATGGCCATCAGATTTCCGACAAATGCATGACCAAGAAGCCACAGGGCGAACCGTCATGTAACACTGGTGATCTTGACTGCATCTGCAAAGTCAGCAACTCGCTCGAGAAAAACACCGAGTTCGACCAGCAATGCGTCCTAGACGCTTGTTATGGCGATATCGGAAGAGAAGGTGAATCACTCTTTCCAAGCATAAATCCGCACACAGCCTAATGCTAATTTCCTTCCAGAGTTCCTAGACAGCCTTTTCTACCACTGCAAGAAGGTTAACAAGGAACTAATTGACATTCCGAAGCGGTGGGAACCGTATCTTCCAGCTACCTTCCCTTCTGCAACGCCTGCCTCAGTCCCACCCGTCGACTCCAATGGCTCTGTCTCTGAGAGTGCCCGCCAGCCCTTTAAGCTCACTGGTGGAGCCATCGGAGGCATTGTCACCGCAGCCGTCGTCGTCCTCATTATCGTCGCTGGTTTGATAAAGCTTTGGTGGGATTCCAGGAAGAAGGCCAACACGCTTAAGAAGGACAATGCGAAACTACAAGACGCTACGAATCCAGAAGGTATGTCGATGAGAATCAATACCTTGATCAGCGATTCGTCGATACCTGAGTTCGCGTCGCGTCGTGACACTGCAAGCGCAGGCCGCGGCGCAGACACTTCCACGTACCACGCGTCGGTCTACGATGCCACACTCATTGGTTCGCCGCGGAGTATGGACGTACACCCCGTTCATGGTTACGGCACTGCACCTCGCGAATATGGCACAAAGACCGAGGACTATAACATGTCGGAGTATGGCGACGACAAGTTCACTGGACATGGGCGGCAATACAGTCGTGATCACAGTCGATACGAGCTTCCTGACAACGAGAATCGAGGTTACCAGACAGCGCCGAATCAGGAAAATTCTGATGACGACTCGATGAGTAGATATAGTGCCCGCCGGAACAGCTACGGCGACGAGACGGTAGATTTGCAGCGGCAGCGAGGACAAGACGCAACAAGCGATTGGGGGATTGCGCAGTCTCGTGAGTGGACAAGGGAGCATGAAGAAGACTGCATTCGGAGGAGTGCACGTTATTGAGACTGCATGTTTTGGAGTTCTCAACGTTATCTCCCGTTTCCCACTGGTCACTTGTCTCAACTAAGTAGCTCAGAGACTTGTGAGATTGGTCCTGCGGATGCCCGTTGGGTGACGAACCTGGTTTAGACATACATTTGTCAACCAAGTCGTACACTTGAGGCAGTGCATGCGAACTGGTAGTACGAAAATAGCATTACGTGCGCGTTCATGTGGTTGGCCGTTTGTGAAGTGGTGTTAAGATTGCTCCGCCGGTGCTTGTGTAAGGTGAAGCAGGGGACGAGTGTTCGTTGGGCTGGGGCAGTCGGTAGTCGGTGGAAGAGCAAACATGGGGCGTTTGCACTTAAGAAGTCGTGAGTCCGAATCTTTTACCGTCTTGTTTGGTCGGTTTCTTGATCCAGATCTCCAGCGATCTGCAATGATCTTCGATATGTACTTCTCCATCTTGTTGCTCTTATTCGGCAGCGTCGCTGCTCAAGAGCGTGACAAGTTCTGCATCGCTGCGAAGCCACCATTAGCGCTTCCTGGTTGCACTGTAAGTACGGCCCAAGAGCCACACGATCGTTCCAATGGACTCTTCTACTGACCCTAATGTTAGAAGCAATGTCTCATTGGAGAAGGAAAGGTCCTCGATGGCAATTGTGCCGATAACCTCGAAGGCTTTTGTGAGCTTTCCGACGTTGTTCACATACACTTCAATATGTATGGTGTATGTCTTCTCAACGCTTGTCCAAGTGTGACAGACCGACAAGGCAAGCCTTTGATTTATACACAACACGGAATCAGGATTTACTAACCATAGGCCATAGACTACGTAAACATGTTCAAGGCGGCGTGCAAAGGAACACACGAAGATTACTTCGAAAATGAGTTTAACTATGGGGGTAATGAGTTCAACTATAAAGATTTGCTCACGGGAAAGCCATCAGGTAGTATTGCAGCGAGTACTAAGGATTCGGCGACTAGCTTTGAGGCGATGTCAACGTATGAGACCACTATTGAGATACTTACGTCGAATACTCCATCACCATCGACCAGCACTTCGGCATCGTCAAGTTCGGAGACGGAGAAGTCATCAGAAGCGCCATCGCCGCCACCCGCGACTTCGACGCCAGCTGCAGCACCTAGCTCTACGAACGAAGGAAAACCTACATCCGTTGTTGCAGCTCCTGCTCCAAGCAATACTATCCCTCCGAACGACGTCACTATCCAGTCGCATGTTCACATCACGATCTCCAACTCTGAGCTGCCAGCCCTCACAAATACTCATGCTGCAGAACCGACTCTAAGTACGACTTCCATTGCCGGCATAGCAGCGGGCGGCACTGTAGCTATTGCTCTGATCATCGGCCTTGTGTTCTTCTTCCTGCGTCGCCGTAAGCACCGAGCCTCTCTCGCTTCATCCGCAGACATTTGGGAGCCCTCTCGCAATACTAGTCCAAACCCCAAACTTCCAGTTATCGAGAATGATTCAAGCTTTGGTCGTCACTCAAAAGTCGAAGCCGGTCCACAAATGCATCAGCACTCGAAAGCCGAACTACATAGCGAAAGCGCACCGCCACCGCCACGCCCCCAAACTGCACACAATGGCTATCCGAACCCACCGGAGATGCGCGGCGGAAGTGGTAATGAGAGCTCGCGATTCTACCGCCCAGCACAACAGTCACATCTGCACCGTCATGGTAGTAACATGGATTCTCGATATCCCGAACTGGGATCTCACACGGCACCGAGCATACCGTCGCCGGCCTCACCTGTTTCGGCTTCTTCAACAATGCAAGGCTGGCATGCTAACACCCCATCTGGAGTACCTACCAGCCGGATGAGTAGTGCTGATCTCCGCACCGAAGGAATGAGAAGTCCAGTCAGCGAACTTGGTACGAATACACCACTCCGCTCAACACGCTCGGCAGAGCTACACGGCGCTGAGATTACGAGCCCGATAAGTGAGCTTGGAAGCGACACCTTTTCCAGTGGTGGTAATGGGGTGGCCGAACTGCATACTGATCCTGTACTGCCGTCGAAGCTTGGACCGGGCAATAGAGGAGATATGACGGCTGTTATCGCTGAGATGGAGGGCTCTCACATACAGAAAGGACACCGTCATGGGTTGTCAACAAACTCGTAGTTCGTCTGGGTAGTCATGGGCATTTGAATATCTAGTTTGTACGATAGACATGTAGATCTAATACGGTGCGAAATAATACAACTAACCTTTCGTCACTGACTCACATCAACATTATGAATTTCACCCTTAGCACTTTTTCTTTGAACACGCTGTTTCATCAGAACTATCGTCTCAATATTATGTTCTGAGTATTTGAAAGACGAGTTTCACAAGCGCGGCGCACGAACATGTATCGTCGATGCGCCATGCTTGTGCGACGCTGTGCGAAGTGACAGCCGTTCTATTGGAACGCAAAAAACGGATACTACAAGGCAGTACTTACAGAACCTTATATAGAAGTAAGATAACGAGGAGTGAGAATCGCGTCAGTGAGACTGAGAAACAGCTCTCTTGAGTTGACGAGAAACCAATTATCAGCCGCTTCATCACCTCTCTCCACGCTCACACACCTATCAACGAAGCCCAGTCGTGCGAAGATATTCAAGAGTCTACCAGAACGTGTTCTATACTTTCATGCAGGGTCCCGCTTGTGTAAGTATCGACGGGCCGGCTATCAAGTCCTTTTTAGCAAGTCTTTACGCATTGAGAAGTCGAATAATGCTAAGAGAGGCCTCCTTGTTGCTATGAACAGGCTCCCACATCAAGATCAGCCACTGTTACAGGACTAGGTCACGTTGCAGCAATGGAAGACCTTTTGTGGCATACCACTGTACTCTCAGTAAGCTTGATTTGGCGGGTTCAACACGTTATAGATGAGCACATGGAGTATTAAGGAGACATTGTATAACGTCGAGTGAAGGTAAGGTGTAGAGATGATACGCGCAAGTGTTCTAATGTGCGATTAAAAGCATGCGATAGCCTCCTCTATACTAAGGCTGAGTTCGCATACTTACATTGCCCACTAGCACCAAGCAAGGCTACAGCTCAAATTACCATATTGAGGTCAAAAACATGTATGTGATTTCGCCTCTAGTGATCTTGAACAGAGACTCATAATATTCTAGCAACCATCTTACATCAGAGACACCATGGCAGATACAACGCTCACAACATCCATTCTCCCAATCTCCACACTGGAGGTAGGGAGCGATTATACCGCTGGCAACAACGAATTTATCTACTATGGCAGCCACGGAAAAGCCATTTTGATAGGTCTCGCAGCCACCGTTGCGATTCTCTTCTCCATCGTCTTATGCATGGCATGCTGCTGGCCGAAAGAAAAAAAGAAGAATGAGCGAGGAGGATACGTGACTACGACTTACTGGAATGGGACTGGAAACAAAGGGAGGTGCTGTTGAGTGTTGTGATGAAGCAAGTGTGGTAGGAATCTAGTAAGGTCAGGTGATTGATAAGGCAGTTGCAGTGGAAAAGATAGTTGAATTGGGCCGCTAAGGTCGTTAAGCCGTCAGCCTCGGTACGCGCCCCCTTACGGCGGTCATCGGAGCTACCGGCTGCTCCCCACCTTTTCAATGTAGGTGCTAGCACCACGTCACTCCTGTCTCATCTGCCAATAACAACCCTATACATGTCAAATCATTTGCAATCCATGTCTCACAAGTCACAATCCATCGGCAGCTTCAGGGCTTATAGTACACGCCAACAGCGAGCGGGAAAGAAAGAGCCTGTCAAGCGCCAAAGACCAACATTAGTTTGCGATCATTGCAAAGCCTCTAAACTCCGATGCGACAGGAACCGGCCCTGTAGTAGGTGTGTCAGGCGAGATGGCGGCACATCCTGCTCTTACAATGGATTGTCACGCGCACGTGGTCAGCCGGCCATTGAGGAAAGACTGCAACATCTTGAAGCTAAGGTCATTCAATTGCTGGATGCAACAGATGCGTCAGAGCCAGTACATAGCTCGAGATTGCCTTCCAACTCCACTGGTCAACAGGCCCATGTGTCCAGTGGTCGTGAGCTGGGGTTGCCGAAGAACCAATTTCCTACTGTCGTGGAAGAAGTTATGGAAAGCATCCACCAGCTGCGCTTGGAACTACCTGCGACGGTTGATGAGCCCGGCCTTGAAGAGTCGATCGCCGACGGAAACGACGTTGTCAGTAAGAGCATTCTCGGCTTACCAAGTGCATCCTCGCAAGGCGCCATCTTGTCACAATATATGCCATTGCAGAAGGACGCTGATCACCTTCTGGAAACCTACTTCGGAAGTGGCACGTTTGTGCAACCCTTCATTCATACAAGACAGTTCCAACGAGAATACCATACTTTTCAAGTTGAACACTTTCAAGCAGCCTCAGCATTTTGGCTGAGTACCCTTTTCTCTATCTTCTCAATCGCTGCGTTAGTTCACGAAGGAGCAGCAGGAGAGAAGACAGCGCAGACACCTAGCTGCGAGTTTTACAATGCTGCAGGAAAGCTTTTGGCGCTTGGCGATTATCATGAAACGCAGCGAGACGCTCCGGAAGCATTGTTACTGTACGCCCATTGCAAAAGCCTCAGAAGTCTGGATCCCAACCACGAATGTGGCGCCATCATCTGTATGGCTGTACGGCATGCATACGAACTAGGATACCATCGCGATCCCGATACCTTCGGCAGGTTCACAGTTTTCGAAGGCGAGATGAGAAGACGCTTCTGGGCTTGTTGCAAGCAGGTGGATATCATGGTGTCTTTCCAACTTGGGCTTCCCAATAACATTATCCTCGAAAATTGCGATACCAAGTCTCCTTCAAACTTACTGGACTCTGATTTCGACTTCGACACTCAAATTCTTCCCCAAGCTCGACCAGAGAGTGAGCCAACCCCAATTCTATGGTTCATTGTTAAAGATAGGTTGATGCCTGTATTCGCCAGAATATGTCAAGCCGCGCTGTCTTTGCGTGTCAAGAGTGAGATGGAAATCATGGAGTTGGAAACGGAGGCGAGAAAAGCATATGCGACAATCCCGAACATCCTACGATGGCGTTCAGTATCTGAATCCACCTCTGACCCACCCTTCTTGGTCATGTGTCGATTCTTTCTCGAGCTTCTGTTTTTGAAAAGCTTATGCATCCTGCACTTGAAGTACATGGTACGTGGCAGTACTCATAGCATTGTGCAATGCACCCAGGCCGCCAGTAGCATCGTAAGGAGTGTTGCCGACATTCACTGTGAAATTCGACCTGGAGGCCGTCTCCAAGCAGTAAGCTGGATGTTTAACAACTTCGTGATGACTGATTTCTTACTTGGCGGGAGCACTCTTTGTCTTTATATCAACTTGGATCGTCGAAGAAGTATCCCTCAGGGTTCGATGATGGTTACGTTGGAAGAAACCCTTTTGCTCCTCAAGACAGCTCACTCTATTTGCGTGGATAGATCCTTGTCCAGTATCGACGCGAGAAGATTGGGACGAGCGATAAATTTTACATTAGAATCAACAGACGTCAAGCAATCTGCTTTCACACAGCCAACACTAGGATCAGCAACAGGATGCCAGCCGCAAACAACACCGGAGACCATAGTACTTGGAATCCCAGACTGGCCTGTTGACTCCACTAATCACAATACATACTCAGAGGACCAGTTCACTTTCAGTACGCTCGATCCGTTCGACTTCATAAGCAACGGGTTGATAGATATCGAGCAATTCTGTGATACGACCACGTATGCTAATGATTTCAACATTACATGATGAGCTGGAGCGCAAAGCTGTGGCCCGTTTCAATTCGAATACACAGCCAAAACATCTGATGCTCTGGAGCTACCATGGCTGAACGTTATTCTTGCGCACCACCTTCCCGACATCCTCGTCCCGGCGACCTTCGACGACATCGCGAACGAGTTCCGCTCCAATCTTCGGATCAATTGCTCCCATCTTCTTCATAGCCTCGGGATCACCACCCAAACCTGTAGCTAGCATGCCAGGGCTGACTGCGAACACCTTGACGCCATCCTCCTTGAGCATTCGGGCCCATTCCAGCACCATCATATTCATACCAGTCTTGGCTGCTCGATACGCCGTGACTGCAAAGGATTCCTTGGGCCAGCCTTTGGGAGGGGAGCGGTTTATGGGCATCGCTAAGTTGTCGTGCTCTGTGAGGGTGCTTGTGCCACTGGTGATGAAGACCAGTCGTGGGTGAGACGATTTGAGAAGCAACGGAGCAAAGACTTCGGTCACTATATATGTACCAGTCACGTTGACGTCCCAAGATTTGTTCCACATGTCTCTTATTGTCATGTTGCCCTTGGGTACCTGCTGGTCGAATTGCGCTCCTGTGCGAAGTCAGTCTGGGTACAAGTCTATCGAGGTTTTCACATTCGTACCCGCATTGTTGAGAAGAACATCAATCTTGCCATGTTTTCTGGAGACTGTTTCGAACGCTTGAGCGATCGAAGCGTCATCCTGAAGGTCGATTTGGATTCCCTCAATGCTGTTCGTAGAGTTGGGGTACTCTTGTTTGATTTCGTCGATAGCAGCTGAAGCCTTGTTCGAGTCTCGAGCACCAAGCAAGATGTCGTATATGTTTGTTGATCTGTATAGAGCCTTCACGGTGTGAAGCCCGAGGCCGGTGTTGGCTCCAGTAATGAAGATAGTAGTTCGAGAGGCCATGGTTTCGATGCCGTTATTTTGATGAACTGTTGATCTGGCAGTGTCTTTACTCAAATACGGTATATGGCGTTTATATATCTGCGCAGGCTTGTGAGACTACTGACTGTCAAGACCCTGTCGGGTTCCTGGAGAGGCGACGCTAACCAGAAAAGGAAATCTCTATCGGCCGATAAGTTGTATCGCCGGAGCGTTGAGTTCCTAACGCCGGTGCCAGCGTTTAGACAGCTCGGTGCTATTCTCATTTCACGCCTTATGAGGAGGTAGTACCCGGCTAACGCAAAGATGGGTAAGTAGGATGTTGAGATAAATAAGGAAGGACGCGCCCGAGAAACTTGAAATATGCTGGATGCTGTAACGTGCACGGGAAGATGGCAAGCTACCGAGCTTGTAGAATTACTCAATACTAAGTGTGTATCCATCACCTACACTTAACACGTGATCATTCTACAGCTGTCTAAGACAGGTCTGTGGACGAGCTTTGCCAAGACCCCACTGAGCTCTGCCCTAGGTACTCTTGGTTAAGTTGCAATGTCCGAAAATGCACTTCGCAAACCGTAGATTTCCGACCTGGAATAAGTATGATGCACTCTGTCGCGACAAGTAGCATGTGACGGATTTTCCCGTGCCCTTTTGCCTTCAAGCAATAACATGTGGATGGTTTGGAGTTCCAAGGGTGCGACAAGAGGCTAGACATGTCAATAGCACCCTGTAGTTCGAGCCGATCCAGCGTGACACGATCAAGTTGATCCATGCCCTTCATTAGAACAAGTATGTTCTTCCAGGATGTTGCGCTCATACCAGTAGTCGTGACGCATGACAAACTTACATCTTCCAGAGTTGAACGATGACGAAGGAACATTCCGAGCAAATCGCGGCTATGGGCTTTACATCGGAAGAGATGCAGCGTTCGAAGACTTGCCCAAGAGGATTGCGCGAAGACTTTTCGCAATACAAAGTGCCCGAAGAAGAGATTGCGGCAGAAAAAGTGTTCGACCGCACGGGTGGGTTGTACCATCTCGGCTATCCATGTTAACAGTGGGGGAACTTGGTAGATCTTCATGTCGCTCATTGCGAAGTCGAACGTGAGGCTTCGTACACGGGGGGCCATGGCTGTCCAAGTTCTGTGACTGATGTCAAAGACCTTGCCATTAGATAGAAGGTTCGCTGCGGTGATCGTCAGATCAACAGTAAACTTGCCCAAGTCAACCGAGCTCAAGACATTGAAGAGGTTTTCCAGCATGTTGATCTCTGCGTAATACTCCATGAAGAGAAGACCGTCAAGGCTGAACTCCAAGATGGACTCTGAACCGTACGGAGCGGTGTCGGTCGTTAATTCGAGCTCATGTGCTCCAAGTTCGCGGAAGAGCGGCGTGGTACCCCTACTCCGTTTTATGATTTCAGCAAAGCGCTGCTCGTAGTAATTACCTACTGGACGAGGATTGATCTTGATGCTGTTCAGTGCCGGGAACTTTATAATGGCTTCTCGGAGATATCCGGTTCCAGCTCGAAAGTGGTTTTGGCGTTCAACTAATCTTTTCAGTGTATCTCCGTATCTTTGAAGCCAGCGACCATAACTACCTCGCTTGTTCCATCGAACAACCATTGCTGACTCTGAGTCTCTGCTGGTAACACCTTCACGCAGCGGTCTTGGAAGCTTGACTATCGGCCAAATTGGGCGGGCAGAATCCACGTAAATGTAGCTCTCAGGATGTGGATAACCGGTAGAAGGCTCCTCCCCTTGCTCCTTGATGTATTGAAGGTCCACTTCCAGATTCGTGTTCAATATCTCTGGGCCAAACTCCAGCTCTCGAACGTATCTATGAAGCTGCTCGTCTTCCGACAACCTCTTTAGGTCTTGCAGACTCTGTGGCATTAGGCTGAACTTGGAAGATGCGAAATGCCGTTGAAGGAATGCATCCCAGATTTTCCGATTTAGCGCTCGACTAGTGAGGCGGAGATTAGAAAGACCAAGGAAGTCAATGATGAACTCCTCTCCGTCTGAATATGAAGACCTCGAGTGGCATATAAGCGTCCAAAGCTCGATCGGTAGACCTTCGGCTGCAGCTTTTGGCTTCTTGGGAAGCGGCGACGATAACATCGAAATTGCGGAGAGCAAAGTGGCAGCAGGGGAAGGGACCTAGCAATGCATGAGCGGTGTATGACCTGGAAGAGTGTGTCGGTCTGTTTGTGATTGCTTTGTCGCAGACGAGTGATCAGTATGAGAGACAATAATATTTCTGTCCCATAGCACCGTCTAGAGCGTGACTACCAGAAAGTACCATAGACCGAAGCTAGAAAGATATGGCTTTTTGTCGCATATGGCGCGATGTCTGCGATAGCAGTACTCGAATGATTTTGATAGCCATGCTTACGCAATTCCCGAATCACATCTGCACTTATGGGTGACGAAATTTCTAGAAGATTACCGTACTTGCTGCACCGCACTAGGCAGACATCTTCTTCTTGAGCGTCGTCGAGCGCCGGCATCGTTGCAGTGACACCATCCGCAATAGCTAGAAATCGAATAAACCATGCGCGGCATATGTGACTGAGGAATAGATGCTACAGCATACTTGGACCTGCTCAGGCGAACAGATTTTGCCACGAAACAAATACTGTTCGTGCCCTTCCTCTGACATCGCATTCGGTCCGATCGTTGGTTAACAAGCCGACGCCAATAGGCCACGTGTTACTGGAAAGATGTGCGCGGCAGAGGATGTGGTAGGCTGTGTTTGTTGCATCAAGTTGTGAGGCATCCAGTTTGGTGGGGTGGCGGTTCTTCTAGCTCAACCTTCGTCAGATCTCCTCCAATTGGTCATTGAGCAGATCGCTCCACTTAAGTCGACGCGATCCCCAGCCTCTTGAATATCTGACATGTCGACCGAACCTTCCGCGATCAACGACACAGGAGCCCACCTGTGCTGGAGAAAGAACATCTGGTCATGATGTTAGCGCACGGAAACGCTATACCCGAACAGGACACTACCTAAGGTGAACACAGCGATCATGGCTGCAGTGCGAATAACTGATCTGAATGGGAAGCATGAGGTGAGCTCTAACAAGCTGCTGATGGTGTTCACACAGATTGACGCATGCGCAAACATGAAACATGTGACTGTATTACTCAGCTTCACGCAGCCCAGAAGGCTTCAAAGCGGGGAAACCTTAACCTCATGCCTTCTCATTGTCTTCTTCTAGCAACGCTTCATAACTTTCTACATATAAAGAACACCCTCGATGCGTTCATCTCAGCAATGCGACTCATCAACTGCAAGACCCTCGAGCTGGAGGAATTTGTTGGTAACTCCGTCCCAAAATACGCAATATTGTCCCACACATGGGGCCGCGAAGAGGTGTTGTTTTCGGACTTGCCCCTTCACCAAGCTTCAACGAGAACGAAAGCTGGATACTATAAGATCAAATGCACCTGCGAGCAAGCATTGCGCGACAGGCTAAACTTTGCATGGGTGGACACGTGCTGCATTAACAAGAGCTCCAGCGCAGAGCTTTCAGAGGCTATCAACTCCATGTTCAGATGGTACTTATCATCTTCTAAGTGCTACGCTTTTCTTGAGGATGTTTCCGCGATTAGTTTCGAAAAGAGTTTCTCCGATAGCCGTTGGTTCACCCGTGGCTGGACGCTGCAGGAATTGATCGCACCGACCGACGTGGTCTTCTATGATAAGAGTTGGGAAATGGTTGGAAGTCGGCGGAAGCTGGCACGTAAGATTTCAGAAATCACAAGAGTCGACTCAGAAGTATTAGGCAGTGGCATAATACAGTCGCCCTGGATGAACACCCTTGATGATTTTTGTGTAGCAAAGAAGATGTCGTGGGCGTCATACCGTGAAACCACTCGGCAAGAAGACCAGGCCTATTGCTTGATGGGGCTATTCAACATCAATATGCCCTTGCTGTACGGGGAGGGTAACAAGGCTTTTGTGCGTCTACAAGAGGAAATCATTAAGAAGAACAATGAAGATGACTCTATCCTAGCATGGGGCTTGGATACTAGGGAACCGATATCTTCTGTGAACAAGACATTTCCAGAATACACACCTCCTACGCTTGAGGGTGAGATGCTTGCAAAGTCGCCCTTGGATTTTAAGAACTGTGTAAATTTGGCTCGAGCGCCAGTTCCTGGCCCGTTATTGGCACTTGATAATGTTGGCATCAATATTCGACTTCCACTTGTTCTTATGCATATTTCCACGGTAGCGACAACGGCTGAGAAGTTTTGGATCGGCCTTCTCAGCTGTTCACTGCAGACGAACAAAAGCGCTTGTATGCTTGGCATTTTGCTCTCTCCCAAGGACTGGCGTGTGCAACAGACCTCTCCACGCTACATGGTACGCAGATCGATTCCTGAGGAGAAAGAATATCGAGAGACTGTACTGGTAACCACTCGAGATGCTCTACAGAGCACGGATTTCCAGGACATTATCATCGTCCCGAACATTCGGCAGGGCCCTACTGGTGCAAACTTGTACAACAAAACTTATCTGATTGATGAGACGAGAAACTTGTCGGCTGAGGGGATTCGCTTCCTCCATGCAACAGGATGGCACGGTACTGACCACCCACAATTTGGTGGTCGAATGCTCAAAAGCAGGGAGACCCAGAATTGGCAGGCGGGTTCTCGAACATACACTCGCCTTTGGCATGACCCACCAATACATGTATTGTCATTAGCTTTCTCCGCCCGCAATACCCATCCGATGATAGCGTTCGTTGTTCACATTGAGATGAGTCTTAGTCTCGCGATGGTTTGCAATAATTCGTCAGAGTATGCAGACGAAGATATGCACAGAGTCTGGAACACACTGCGAGACAGAGCTTGGCAAACAAATCCGGATAGAATGATCTACACGGAAGATGATGGTCGACGCATCGAGATCTCTATAAACCTGAAGGAGAAAAGAACTATTCACCATTGGCGGATATTCGGCATCGAAATCGATGTCGTCAGTAAGTCTTCGCTCGAAAGCTCAGATGGTGAAGACCTGATGGATGTATGATCGCCGGATCATCAATATGGTCGCGTTGCGCAGCTGTGATATGCGAGATGGGTGGAACTCACTAGCATCTCGAACTGATATGGGTCATCAGGGCTGAATACTGCAAGAAAACGTGCAGTAAGATTATTCATGGTGTTTTAGCAAGCTTTCGCGGAGTAGTCTTAACAGCTCAGCGCCGCAGCAAAAGCCATAGCCAGAACCATCGTAACACTCGCAGCAATGGTCCCCGCTGCGCCCGTCTCTTTGGGCGCTCCAGCCCCTGATGTACCTGATGCACCAACCTTCTGCGTCGCATTATCTCCGTTCCCAGAACTTGTCATGTTTGGAGGCGCGGTCTGAGAGAATAGCAAACCCTGCACCGCCTGCAGCGCATCATACACTTCATTCAGATTCCCGTCACTAGCATCAGCAGCCTCCCACATGCCTTCGGTGGAATTTGCCCAATCTAGCGAGCACTGAACGTTGTAGAAATCTCCGCCACACGTGCCGGCAGCAGCTTGAGCGGAGACTTCGAGCTTTTTGGTGAGGGGTTCTGCAATGATGGGAGCGGCAACGACTGCGCGAGCATAAGAGCTTATGGCCATACCCTTGTAAGCGCGCATACTGACATCGCACTTTCCGGTCGTTTCGCATGCTATTTCGGTGAGGACGTCGTGTTGTTGGAAGAAGATGGCAGATGAGTTCACGAGGCCTTGGAGTGCGTCAGTCCATTTCTGCTTGCCGTTGGTCTGTTGGCGTATGTCAGTATGATGCCCGAGTAGACTGTACTAGGAAGTGCTTACGATGTTCTGCATGATAGCAGAGCCCTCTGTATAGGCGGCATGCAGGTTTGTCCACCGGAATCCGTTTATATCGCGACAATCGTCGGTGGCATCACCGCCGTCAAACACAGCATATTCGTCGTCGATAATACCAATGTCCTTTGCCCAAGTGAAAGACTTGTCAGCCCATTCGGAGTACGTTTCGTTGCCGGTAAATTTGGCCAAACGAGCAGCCAGGAGGAAAAAGTCACCGTTGGCAGCTCCATTTTTGTAATCGTATCCTGCCTGGAAAGTAAAGATAGTCCAGCGAAGACCACCGTTACAGCTCTTATCATCCCAGCGTAGCACCTGAGCATCGAACACTTGGGCAGCATATTCCACCCAGGATTGGTTTTCCGGCTTTGGAAAGTCTGATTCCGCGGCGGCCATTGCTGCAAGAGCCCATAAGCTTTGGTCATCGTTTGTAATTTGCGCGGTCTGATTATCGGGGAAGAAGGCAAGGCCAGGGTGGTCGCCAAGCTGTCCCTGAATGCCTTCAGATACAATAGAGTCATATTGCTTATCGCCAGTCAAATAAGAGTAGTCGATCAATGCGTTGAAGATCATTCCGCCTTCGTACCAGAAGTAGGGGTCTGGAAAGAGGCCGGGGATTCCATCTACAGAAAGGGAATCGTTGTAGAACTTAACGATTCCACCTGCAAGAGCCTGCGCGGCCAGTATGATAGAGTCTGTACACATTAGCATCGTAGTCGCGCAAGTGGAAAAGATCGTCATTACCCTTGTTCTGGACATCCAAGTCGAGTGCCGCGGTAGTACTAACAATGCATGACAAAGCGAGTGACAGCACACTGACGCGTGCGAACATTTTGAAAGACAGAACGAGTGTGATTGCGTAACGCAAGAGGAAAACAGAGTGGGAATGCAGCACTCTCAAGAACAAGAGACCGGAAAGCAGTTGACGATGTTTGCAGGCGTAGCATGACGCTAGTTATGTGGATCTCAGCCGCCTTACAGTGCCACCAATGGTTGTCTAACGGTTAGTTAGCGCAGAACGCCTGAGCCCAAAAAAGCTTGTTGCCATCTCGGATAGTAATTCAGGGGCGCTGCACCGGCCGCGCCGCCTAATACAGGCGTGAAGATGCCTGGCGATGCGTGTTGGAAGTGGCACGGTCCTATGGTCGTCAGGCGCATGCACCTCGTCTCGGAGCCAAGAGCTTGGGAAGATGGTAATTGACATTGGCAACTGCTCCTGGACTGGCTGTGCCATCTTTCGCTGCGCCTTCTCAAAGTCACGCAATTACCACAATTTGCTTACCGACCAATTCCCATCTTCGCGACTAGCGCCTCCGCGATATCGTGCGCAAATCCCTCATCATTAATCGCGCGCTCGTCTTCGGTAACTTCAATATTACCACCCTGGAGTTCCTCTCGTATCGCACTGAAGAGCGCAGCATCCGCCTGTTGGTCTTCAAAAGGCCCATCAGGGACAGCGATCATGCTGATACCACCCTTCGGTAACCAGACTTGAATTGCTCCGGGCTTCTTTGCACAATGCTTCAATTTCGTTGCAATAAATTTGCCAACTTGAGTTGCTTCGTCTACTGATGTCCTCATCAAGGTCACGACAGGATTGTGCTCATACAGCTTGCGATCTTTGTATCGTTCCGGCACTGTGCTTCTCGGACCAAAGTTTGTCATGTCGGTCGCGCCTACGGAGACGATATTTGGTATTCCGGCTTTTGCGGCGGCTTCGAGACGATGCTCACCAGCACTCATGACACCGCCGGTAATATGATCGCATATCTCGGTAGTGGTAAGATCGAGAACTGCATCCAGCCCACCTTCTTGGATGAGTCGTTCCATTGCTTTCCCGCCGTGACCGGTAGCATGAAAGACGTACGTCTCAATGTCGTAGTTGTCTTCGAGATGTTTTCGGATGAAGTCGACAGCTGGCGTGGTGACACCGAACATAGTAATACCAACACGTTTCTTTAGCAGCTGAGCTGCGTCTTGTTGGCGAGATGCGTATGCGCGAGCCATTCCAGCTATGGCTGCTCCGGCATTGCTAAGCACATTGCGGAGCACTTGATTAAGGCCAGCCACATCTACAACGCTGTACATCAGGGTGATGTCGGTTTCCCCTACGATTGGCCCAGTATCGCCGCTTGCCACAGTTGACACGATCAGCTTTGGAAAGCCGATAGGGAGCGCAGTTCTCATCACTTCCGCTGCGAGCGACGTACCACCTGAACCTCCCGCGTTGATCGCGGCGTGTATCTTTCCTTCATCGAATAGCTTTTTGACAGCCTTGGTAGCGCAGCCAGCCATGGTCTTGATGACTTCTCCTCGAGGTAGCTTGCTCACATCTTTTGCATCTCCATGATCCTCCAGCAGTTGGTGTTGACTGATTGTGATGGCATCATACTCCTTGTGGCGCCGACCCACATCCATCAGCATCACGTCGACATTGTTCCGCTCTATTTCTTTACGAAGGAATAGCAACTCTTCCAACTTTGTATCGCAAGTACCAAGAAGAACAACACG
>Ga0268250_10000211_pt1 | contig 29164 bp, 21 predicted proteins | sample AgamicAsSfe_FD_200448 | JGI IMG/M metagenome (GOLD analysis project Ga0268250, IMG submission 200448) | Agave microbial communities from Guanajuato, Mexico - As.Sf.e (v2) (version 2) | ecosystem: Host-associated > Plants > Phyllosphere > Phylloplane/Leaf | place: Guanajuato, Mexico | collected...
AAGAGACAGGTCTTCTCTTTTGGCGGTGCTTTCTCCTTCAGTTTCGCCGGTGCCTTTGCTTTGGGCTTCGGGCCAGGCTTTACTTTTGCTTTGGTAGTCGGAAGGCCTTGTGATGCAGGTTGATCGTCTTCCCACATGTCCTCCTGAATGTCTTCCGGAATCACGGACGCTACTTCCGTATTCGACACGACGAGACCGTCATCTGCATCTGATTCGCAATCCGAATAGTGCAGGTCCCGCTGGAACTTTTCCAGGCGGTCAGTTTCCATATCGTGCATGCGCTGCATAGTACCGGCAAAAGCCCGTGTCACGCGACCTGGTCCGATTCGTCCATTCTTGTAAGGCAGGACGCGCTGCCGCTCGGGAAATTTACTCAGGTCTAGCACGCCCACCATGGGGGCGTCATCGTCGTCAAAAACAGTCTGGTACCGTCTCTCGAGATCTTGAGCCGCTACATCGTCTAGTAGCACCGAATCCAGTGATGGCATCTCGAATGCTGTCTCGCTTGGATAAACGGGTGCTGCAGCTTTCTTCCCTCGGGCTTTGGGCACGATTTCTTCACCCATACGGCCTGCAGTAACGAAGCCGGTAATCACATCGTCGGGCATATGGAACTTCTTGGGAGGCTTCTTGGTCCGCCTTCCCTTCTTCGGTTCCGGTAGCCAGTCTTTCTGAGTATTTTCGGTTGGGATATCCACCACGCGCCGCTCAACAACCGGCTTGACATCTGGTGGTAAGATTCTGCGAGAGACGTCGTCATGGAAATTGAAGTGCCCTCCATCCGCGATGAGTTCCTGCATCTTGAGGTAGCTATCATTTGCCTTGTTTGCGTCGTTCTCTTCTTTGCCTTGCATCTGGAGCATCACAATTCGTCCCTGACGTTTTCGACCTGTACGACCCATACGCTGCAGCATGCGAATTGGTGATGCTTTCGAATCGTAACAGATAATGAGATCAACCTCACCAATATCCAGTCCTTCTTCACCAATTGATGTCGCAATCAACGTATTGAATTCACCGTTCTTGAACTTCTCGATAGCCTCCAGCTGGTCTTTTTGCGACATGCCTTCCGAGTTCTTCCCGTGTGCTTGTCCAACAAAGATGCGTGGGCGGATCATCGGATGATGTCTCTTAAGGATGCGTGCGATCTCTTCGGCGCTATCACGAAAGTGGGCGAATACCATGATTCTCGTTTGTGATGAAGGCGCACCATCAACGTTGCTGCCATCACCTGCATTCACAAAGTGATCCAGAATGACTTGCTGCAGGTACTCTAGCTTCGGATGCCCAACAAAATTATCATCCGTGATCCACCCTTGGAGACGCACCATCAGCTTCTTCCAAGCGTCACTGTCAAGGACCTGCTTCTTATACTTAGACTTCGTTTTAGCAGCTTCGTCCTGAAATTCCTTCATTTTGATATAGAAAGGACCCATGCCGTGGTATTTCAGCAAATCCATTCCGTGTGAGATTGATGCCAGGATAGCGAAGATAGTGTGAACTGTACTCTGAAGGCCGCGGTTGGCATTGCGGCCGACTTCTAGAAACCACTTCTTCTTGGCTTGCTGACAGCCAAAAGGCGTCAGATCGCGGGGGTTCTTGCTCCAGTAAGCGTTGAGTCCTGCGATAGTGTTCACTAAGGGCTGCAGTGCTTCGCTGTAAAAGTCCATGCACATCTCCATCTCATCTGTATTCTGGAAGACTTGCTTGTCGATCTTGCGTTGATGCACATAACTGCATATATCCATAGAATTCTCCGTTCGAATCTCAACCTTGGAAATATCGAGGCCATCGATGACCTTCTGGACGGCCTCTACATCAGCACCAGGTGTGGCTGTTAGTGCTAATACCCGGAAACTCGAATTGAATCGGCGAAGGAAGCTAACAACTTCCACGTATGCGTAAGCGCCGGTCGCTCGGTGGGCCTCATCAACGACTAACAATACTATCCTCTTGGGATCTGCATACCCAGACTTCAAGTCGTTCAAAAGTGTTTGAGGTGTCATGAAAAAGACTCTTTTATCCTTCCACTCCTCCGCTCGTAGTCCTGTCGACACGCCTCCAGTAAGCATTGTGGTGTATGAGCGTGGTATGCCTGCAATGTTGAAGCAAGCCTCCACTTGCTGTGCAACGAGCGGCTTCGTTGGGGCAACGAATACAATCTGTGCGTCGGTGGTCCATCGAAACCAATTGAGTATGATGGTGGCTGCAATGAATGTTTTACCAAGACCAGTTGGAAGAGCCACAAGCAGATTATTGAAAAGACCTCTTTGAACGATGTTGAACTGATAGTCTCGGATAGTTCCCAGATTTGTTGGATAGACCCAAGTCTTGATCGCTTCTGGATTTAGCTTGTGGTGAGTGGGTGGCTCGGCCTTCTGATCGACAACAAAGTTGTAACGCTTGTTTACTTGAGTAGCAGGTATTGTGCCATCGATACCAGCACGACCAAATAGAGTAGTCTGTCGTAGGCCGGTCAGAGGTGCAACGACACGCTTTCGAGCACTGGTGACCTCCACATCTCCCTGTTTTCGTGGCGACGAAGAGGACGAGGCAAAAGCATCGGACGGGAGATCTGCGAGGTCTTGGGCATAGTCGTAGTCACCTGATGCAGTCGCAATTGCAGTGCGAACCGGTAGTTTGGGGGATTCATCGATCTCAATGGGCGAGTCTGGAAGGATAGGAGACGAGGGCGCGTGTGGCGCAGGACGAGACGATGTTGACTGTCTACCCGGTAAAGAGATATTGCTCGTGGTGTTCGATCCAGCCAACTTCTTAGATTCAGATGGCTTATGCACACCGATTGTGGTAGTAGGCTTTGCCCAAATCGCTCCTCTCGGCTTCCATGGTGGGGAATATGTCTGAGGTGGTTGTGTTAGAAACATGTCTGGCATTTCCACATTGGTGGTCGACACATGGATGCGCTCTTTCCGCTTATCTGCAGTGGACTCTTTGATAGGCGACGCATCTTCATCATCGTAATTGTTCGACTGAGCCCTCTTCTTACGACTTGCAGGTGCGCTCTCTGGGGATGAGACACTTTTGCTGCCTGTATCTGACAACGTCCGATCGGATTCATCAAAAGCGTCTTCATCTTCGTCAGACGAAACAAAAGGACCTCGGCGACGTCCATGGCGTGTCTTGCGCGGAACGGACTCTGTACGCTCATTTACTTTGCTGATCCTGCGTCGCTTGGCTGGCCTTGGAGAAGGCAGAAATGCAGGCGTGTTCTCTTTTTCAGCTTGTGTTGCGGCATCGAGAAACTCGGTGTCGTCGAACTCGTCGCCGTACTCGTCACTGTCATCCATTGCGTTGTGGTTGAGAGGCGGCAATACTTCCAATGGTGGCGTGGTGAGGTAAATGTCACGACGCGTCGTATTCTAGCGCGTTTTGCCCGATCGCGTGGATAGATGGGGCAGGTGGATCCCTGCAGCCCAGGCTCCCACTCGTAAGGTTCAAGCCGACATGCATTGAAACGACGCTGCCGGCCCGACGAGCTTACCACACAAAGCTTAGTCGAAACCCAATATAAGCGCAACGAGCCGCTACTCGCCAAACCCCTATGTAATGACTAGCACGGTGTCAGGGTAATAAAAACGAGATGGTCTCCCCCAGATTCTTTCTTTGTGTGTGCGCCAACGTTCATTCTTTGTTCTGATTCAGTCTTCAAGTACTCGTACTTCCCACACTCACTTGCCCTGCCTTCAGTATATCCGTATTAATCTACGCAACGCCGAATCACTACTTCCAATAGTCCCGTAATATCAAAACGCAAACCGACATCAAGATGAAGTACTCTGCCGTTCTCCTCTTTGCCATTGGCGCATTCGCTATTCCTCAAGACGCGTCTGTTACCTCCGCCCCTAAGACCCCTGCCGCCATCCCGAGTGGTCTTTCTCCCGCCATCAGCTGCGCCATGTCGTGCGACGACAGCGATGTGACCTGCAAGGCCGCATGCCTGGGCAACGCACGACCCAACGCCTCCCAGGTTATCGATACCAACGAATGTGTCGCCAAGTGCGATCAGGGTGATGGCTCTACTGAGGACTCCATCGCCTACGCCAAGTGCGCAGACAGCTGCATCAACAGCCTTTTTCCTAGCAGCCAGACCGCTTTCGGCGCTGGCGGTGCTGCGAACGCTGTTGCTTCCGGCTCTGCTGGTAGCGCTGCAAGTGCCGCTGCTTCAGCTACTGGTTCCGCCAACCCTACTGCTACCTCAGGTACGTTTACTATTAGCATTATATGTTGGTCATGTTTGTACTAACGAAAATCTAGGAGGATCTGCCTCTGCTTCTGGATCCGAGTCTGGCTCTGCAGCTGAACCCGCTGCGACTGGTGCTGCTGACAAGGCTTCAGCTCGTCTCGCTGGTGCTGGTCTTGCTGGTCTTTTGGCTATCTTCGCCTTGTAAATCTAGTAAATTCGATCTGGGCTGTACTTTATGGTCCTGATGGCTGGAGAGCTTGGGAGAGTCTGAGAGTCATTGAAATAGTGGCTGATGCGAGAGTCTTTGTTATATGATGGTCGCCGTGTTGAATATATCGTGCATTCGATACTGGCCCATGTTGGAAGAATGTTCTTGGTGGTAAGGTTTCAATTTGATCAGATGAAAACCTCACAATTGCACTGCTGTTTCAAGCAGCATATTTTGCTTGTCGCCGAACAAGTGTACCCAGATCTGTGTGAGCTATATGCTGTGAATTGAAGTCGTTGAGGAGGGGGATCAGCACTGGGAATGCTAGCGCAGCTGATGAGCTAATGATGGCGCTGGCTCGTGCACCTCATGCAGGTCAGCGGCATGACCTCGGCATCTACCTAGGTAGATGTCATCAAGGCCCCGCCCAGACCATGACAAGTGCCCGCACACCATGAAGAAATCGGGGTCACTCATCATGGGAATTTGTTCGGTCGAAACAGAAAAGAATGATGTTCGAATTCATCTTGGTCAAAATGGCAGTACTAGAGGGAACTAGCCCCTTCTAGGCAATTATGGACAACACGAACAAAGCCCAACGCCTCCCAAAGTCGAAGACGCCGCGGCTGGTAGCATGGCGCAGATACGGCTGTGCAGGTGGTTATATTCGACCTCGGACCGAAAGTTTGATTGTAGTTATTGACAATTCTGCTCGAGTGATAGAGGAGAATAGGGGTCACACGCGTCGTTGATGCGCAGGACAATAGCTGGGTAGCGGCATTGGTTAAATCCTTTTGGTTAATATGCAAGCGCCTGTTGCTCTCAAATTCACTGAATCTAGATGGAAGGTTCGGGAACGTATCGCCGGTATTCACCTCGCTATACTCTGTTGTGGCAGTATGATATCCTGGTGAGTTTGCAGCTGTTTGCGACAATATTTTGAGTAGTATTGTATTGCCAGCGTGTTGCTGTCTGTTTCCTGTTGGGTGTCAGTTGTCTTTTAAGAACCGGGTAATCGCAGCAGACGTCCCACCCGACTGTCCCTTTGCCTGCTGCAAGTACGGGCGCATGTAGACATTTCAAATTGCATTGACTGTTTTTACTAAATGGCACTGTTCTATTCCTTCTGGATGATAAAATCGCATCACATGTTTATGCGATTCACTTTGCGATGTATATGTATGCAACGTTATCGTCTGAGAAGATAGCATTGGTTTGCTCTCCCTATAAACCACAGCTGACTTATATATCATGAGTTTTTCTGAGAACGCAATGCTCTCGACAGCAGTGTAGTGCGATAGGTTGCGCGGTGTTGTTGGTGAGCGGTTGTGTGAGTCAGGGAACTAAATGACGCCTGTTCCAAACAAGCCAAAGCCAATAGAAAACCCAGTCGCGAAGTTGAGCCAGAGGGTCTCATGGGCTTGAGTAATCTCCCGAGCGGCCTTGTTCTCTCTCCGGGCATGCGCAGTTGAAGAAGAGTGGCAGGGACACATCGTGAAGCAGAGTCCACGTGGCTGAGGATGATGTGCATCAGGGACTGGTGTGTTATAAAGCAGATATGAGCAGTCATGAATTTAGGTACGATAAAGGTGGAGGTTTGGAACCTATAAAGTACTTCAATGATAGAGGCCTGCAGCGACGTGCAAGCATCACCAACAATGAAGAAGAATCTTCATTACTACTGTATGTTTGTTGGTAAACAGGCACACGGATGAGCCAGGCAGTGTCGCAACTCCTAAGGTCTAAGCAAACAATCTTTGAAGCAACGATCTGCTTATGGTTGGAGAGCCATGTCGGAATCGTAGTTAGCCATCGCATCTTCTGGTGCTGCTAGCATCGATTGATCTGCAAGGCGCATTTCGACAATAAGTTCCCATAATCTTCTTGGGATCTTCTTGGCACAGTAGCATGGTACATGGTAAAAGATCGCAAGCTGAGTTTCGGTCGCTTGGCCGGCTTCTGAATTGGCAGTACATTCCAAATGCTTCCAGCTTCGGGAATGCCCAGCGAAGGAACATAGGCTGCGTTCCGCACAGAACCGATCCTTTCAGTAGGTCACTGAGGTGTAGCTTCGCTGCAATAGTCAACACGGGTTGAAGGGCATATCAACATCAGCAATCACTAGATAGCTGTCGTGCCGCATTGTTAAATGAGGACAGTCTTGATGGAAGGCTCGCTGAAAGAGTTTGCATGGTCCCCAACGTCGCTGCAATGATGCGCAAGCTGATGTGCGCCAGCGATCACGTTAGCGAAGGCCGGATACGGCGAATGAGAAGCGGGCAATATGCGGCCGATGAGGGTTGGCTAGGTGCGGCTGGGTGTTTCGAAGGGGGGCAGGACACGAGATGATTGAATGCGTCTGCTAGCGCCCCTGTCTGCGGACCTAGTAATGCCGCTGGGTAATCCCGCGAACCGAACGGCTGCATCACTGCAATTGCAGGCAGATGTGCGACACAACCATGGGCGTTATTCGACCTTCACCACCAGGCGGGGGTCGACGATAGAGGTGATCGGGCCGTCTGAGACCAGGCTGATGTGGCCGGAAACAGGTGGATGTGTAAGAGAGTCAGACGCGAACGGGCCTAGTGGAGGCAGGGCCGCGGAAAGGAATAACAATAAAGGAACAAGGCGCTCTGCGTCTCCGGACAGGTGCGCGGGCAAGAGGTGCCTGTTCAGACTTTGCTAACTTGTGTGACGCAATGTGTGCTGTGGAAGATTCGGCATCAAGCCCATCCATCCACGGGTCTGCCAAACGAGCAGCGAGGTCTAACGAAGGAAGTCGACCCTTGTCGGCGCTAAATCGAGTTAGACAACGAACCACTTGCACCATACATCGCCTCCTCGAGACTTCCTCGCCGCGCCCACACCATCATCGCAGCACTTGATACCAGATAAACAGGCCCTGTCGTCTGATGGGGCGCACGCTTCCGTTGATATGTGATGATTGTGGTGCTTCAATTTGATGAGACTGAGTAGCAACTCTGCCGATACTCGCACGCCAATGGTCTATTACCGTCGGCATGGCTGAGACAGGCGGAGCAACTGCGAATAACAGAGATAGTCGCCGCATGATGGGCGCGTTGCCGGTGTATGTTGGACAGGGGTGGTGGAGATCGTTCATGGACGAAGCGTGTGAACATGAACGTGCAAAAACCATCAAAAGAACACATCGTGACGAGAGATCCATCAGCGCCCCCATCCGTGACGGAACGGCGCATCCATACGGCGTGGGTGGATGCGGGCCTGGTCGTCAGGGTGCTGTTGTTAGCAGCACCGATGAGAAAGATGAGATATGCGTAAGAAAGAACTAGGTCCCACGGACGTAGCCTTGGGCCTAGCTTGGCACCGTTAGACCCATACTACAGCGAGTCCGCCATCTTCGATTCCTTCAACCACTGCTCCCTTCTTCACTAATTCTCCCCCACACCACGCTTTATCTCGCCTGACGGCGAAACAATCACCGGTTTCGCCATCGGCTCCATCAAGCCAACGGCCCAAAAACTCACAAATATCTAACTTTGACTTGCTGATCCCAAAATCGCGTGTATGCGCTGATGGGCCTTCTCATGCTGCGTTGATATCCGCACTTGACGGGCTTCTTCTTAGCGACAACCCTGGCGACAGCCCGCGCCTGCCTTGAAAGGGTTCTTCGACGTTCTTTGGCCTGGCCCTTCTATTGATTCTGCCTTCCCTTTAGAACTCGACATGGCAGACACGAAGAACGGCGAAGGCGAGGCTCCGTCTTCGACGGCTGGGGACCAGTCCAATGCACCATCACCGCGCAACGAAGAGGATGTGCAAAGCAATCAACAACATCAACCCAACGCTGCATCAGAAACAGCACCTTCAAAATCAACTAGCAAGGCTTCTTCCACTAGAAATTCGACACCTGCTGCTTCTTTGGAGGTACAGCACCCTGCACAGGATCCCGACGACGCGTCTTCTGCCATGGAAGACGTGCAACCATCACTGGAGGCCACCAACGGTACTTCAAATCAGTCCAAAGCATCATCAAAAGAGCCAGATCAAAATGGTGAGGCGCCATCGTCATACGGTACGCGATCGCGCGGCCGTCCTGGCAGGTCGCGACCTAATTATGCTGAAGACACCGAAATGGACTTTGAAGTGGGAGCTGTAGCCGCGAATGGCAACGTATCTGATCCGCCGTCGCGTAATTCTGTGGCTCCCGAAAACGGTCATGTTCCCAGTGTGAGTGGGAAGAAAGGTTCCGCCTCTGCACAAGGCAATGCATCGTGGGGTAATTCCGGATCCAACACTAAAGAAAACGCGCCGAATCCCAATATTTCCGGCACATCAACAACCGCTGCAACAACTCAGTCCAGCACACCACAGCCGCAACCCGCAACCAAACGGCGCAAAAATGCTGCTGCCAACGGCGCAAATGGTAGTCACGCGAGCGCCGCTGCGCCAAGCCAAGCAGGGGCGAAGCGCGGAAGCCATGCCAGCGCCATGGTAGCCGCCAACAGCGCGCGGGAGTCCAACATGATGACTTTCGAAAACACTGGCGCTTTCCTCGTCGATGGTCACTTGGAAGCAGACGATGGTCAGATTGTTTCCGTTAATGGTAAGTTTTGATTTGCTTTGGCTGCAGCTGACGGTCGCTCCGTTACGCCAGCCACGTCTTGCGGCTTGTTTTCCGTTTTCTAATTGGATGTGCAGATCAAGTGTACCTCGTGTGCGAGCCGCCCGGCGAGCCCTACTACCTCTGCCGGGTCATGGAGTTTATCCACGTCGACAACGACCCCAAGAAGCGGATAGAGTCCATGCGAGTTAATTGGTTCTACCGCCCACGAGATGTCCAGCGCTACAACAATGACACTCGTCTGGTCTATGCGACCATGCACTCGGATCTTTGTCCCCTTGCATCTCTACGAGGAAAGTGCCAAATCTTGCATCGGAGCGAGATCGGCGATCTGGACGAGTACCGCAAAACCAAAGACAGCTTCTGGTTCAACCAGGTTTTCGATCGCTTCATCCACCGCTGGTACGATGTTATTCCAGTCTCATCAGTCATCAATGTACCCGACAAGGTCAAGAAAGCACTGGATGAGCGATGGAAGTACATTTGTCTCGAGACCAGTCGGGTGAAGGAACTAACTAGCGCCGTCAAGAGCTGCAAGCGTTGTGTCGGATATTGCGCAGCGTAAGTTCTCATCTGCTTCCACACGTGACAAAGCTAACCCAAACAGGAATGACTCCGTAGAATGTGCTGTGTGCCACAACACATATCACATGAACTGCGTACGTCCGCCACTTCTGAAGAAACCATCTCGTGGTTTCGCTTGGGCTTGCGGTCCATGTAGTAGAGCTCAAGAGAAGAAGTTGGAGGCTCGGTTGGGTACCACCCACGAGGATGCAGAGGAAGAAGAAATCATAGACGAAGAAGAGGAGGAGGCGAGCGGCGACACCAATGCGACCACGCCGGATCTGGATTCCCAAATCGACACACATCCTGCTACACAGGCAGAGATAGCCTTGGCTAAGATGTGGCCCATGCGGTACCTTGGCATACATTGCCGAGTAGAGGACGCACTGCAGTACGACGATCGAGCCATCTACCCTCGCGCGAGTTCTAGGTTAGGACCCCGACACCAAGCTAACGTCAACGTCTGGCACGGTCATCCTGTGGAGTTGGTCAAACCGGCGGAGATCAAGAAACGCTACGTCAAGGCTGCCGGTAACAAGAAGGAAGGCAAGCTTTCGAAAGAGACGGTGGCTGCGATCGAAGCAGACAAGGCGGAGAAGGCTAAGCGCCCTAAGTGGGTGATGGACGAGCCGCCTGGATACGTTCGCCGTGGTCAAGATCTTCCGAACAAGGACAAGGAATGTACCGCGGAATTGATGTTCAAGATGCCACCGTTAGGAGTACACTCTACGCGAGGAGAAGATAACGCGCCGACCGTCACGGAGGACCAAGTCAAGGCTTACATGGACCGAGCGAGAGCCTTGGCTAAATCGCACGTTGGCGTAGAACCGTACAACACGAACTTTTTGGATCGGTGTTTGGCGCTCTTTACCAAGCACCAGTACGATGCAGATGTAGCGTTGAAGCATGTCAAAAAGATCGACAAGCGGAAAGACTTGAAAGAGCCTGAGCTGACCAAGGAAGAAGAAAAGAAGTGGAATGAGGGTGTCGCAAAATACGGTTCGGAGATCAGGCTCGTCCGCCTGCACACCAGCAAAACTATGTTCTACGGCGATGCCGTACGCTACTACTACATGTGGAAGAAGACACCCAAAGGAAGGGAGATCTGGGGCTCCTACAGCAGCCGAAAAGGGCGTACCAAAAAGGTGGAGCCTGATGCACAGTCCCGACTTGTTGACGATGTTGCGGACAACGCAGACGACTCGGCCTTTGACAGTGCAAAGGCCATACAGCGCAAGCGTCTCTTCCAGTGCAAGTTCTGCACGGTCCGCCATTCTCGCCAATGGAGACGTGCGCCTGGTGTGACACCTGGCCAGATGATACCTCCTGATGGTCGGTCCAAGGACAAGACCGGGTTCCTTATCGCGCTTTGCCTACGCTGTGCCAACCTATGGCGCAAGTATGCAGTAACGTGGGAAAACGTCGACGAGATTGCGAAGAAAGTCGCGCAAGGTGGAGGAAAGGCATGGAAGCGACGCATCGATGAGGAGCTCCTACGGGAGGTCTACGCGGCGCAGTCAGACCCAAGCTCCAAGAACGGTACCCCCGAGTATGCCGAAGCTCCGAGTGCCACTGCCCAGGCGACTGCAGAGCCGCCCAAGAAAAAACAGAAGACTGCTGCTATGACCAACGGAGACAGCGGAACGACCACTCCAGTCAACGAGCCTGTCTCGAAGAAGAAGGAGAAGGAAAAGTCTACTGCAGCCCCCAAGGCTCCTACACCCCCACCAGTTCCTTCGCCTCCGAAACTAAGGCCTTTGCCCTGCGCCGTCTGTCGATCGTCAGAAGGTTCCCGTCTAGAGTGTGCGGCCTGTCGGTTGACTATCCACAAACGATGTTACGGTGTTGAGGAAACACGACAGGCGAACAAATGGTACTGTGATACATGCAAGAACGACAAGAAAGAGAGCGTGTCATATGTAAGTTACATGCTGAGTATTGTCGAAACACTGCTGACTAGTCAGACGTACGAGTGTGTCCTCTGCCCACAGCAGGATACCGAGCAAGAGTTCTATGAACAGCCGAAGATTACCCACAAGAAGAAGACTGATCGCGATCGCGAAAAGGAGCGCCTAGAGAAGGAGCTTGTTGACCGAGCCAAGGACGAGTATCGCCTCCGACAGCAGGAAAAGGGCCGGCCGCTTGTGCCCCGGGAGCCACTCAAGCGCACTGCCGACAATAACTGGGTACATGTGTACTGTGCAATTTGGCATCCCGAGATCAAGTTCAGCAGCGCAACGCGTCTTGACATGGTGGAGGGGATAGGAGCACCAACACTTAGATACGACGCAGTCTGCAAGCTGTGCAAGACGACTGAGGGCGCCTGTGCATCTTGCTTGCAATGCCATGCGACTTTTCACGTTGGTTGTGCCCACAGCAACGGCTACACGTTCGGGTTCGACATGACACCAGTCAAGGTTTCTCGGAGGGATGCAGTGCCAACGGTTACCATGAACGGAGAAACGGGTACATTGATTGCGGCGATCTGGTGCAAAGAACATACCCCCAAGACTGTTGTTCACCCCATGAACGAGGAAGTGGAAGGGACGGAGCTGATCGCATTGCAATTATTCGCGCGCGAATTCAAGCAGGCCGATCTTACCTTGACAGGCACTGCGCGCAAAGCCAACTTGGTAGACCAGTCGACACGCATCGTGCCCCAAATTGCACCGACCCCAGTTAATCGCAGAGCATCCGCAGTCACCGCGCCAACGCCCACATCGGCCCGTGGTCGACAATCGAACGCTGGCATATCAGTCAAAGAAGAATCTGCCGAACCTCCTGCGCCCAAGCCTGAGCGTAAATGTGTGCGCTGCAAGATTGAAGCTAGTCCGCGATGGTGGAAAGTTGACGCAGATATGCCAGCAACACAAGCGCCTCGTGTGGTAGATGGACCAATTGACCGTGATGGACAGACAGACCAAAACGGCCACGTTGAGAAGAAGCCTGTTGTCGAAGAGGGTCGAATCGTCAATGGCAATGGCCAAGACGATCGGCCAATGACGGATGCGCCAGCTGTCGCTCCACCTGCGCATAACACTTTGCGGTTGAATACTGATGTGGACGCTGCTTCCTCAGCTTCGTATATATGCCAGAAGTGTCATTGGAAGAAACAAAATGGTACGACTGACGACGAGGAAGAGCGAGCGAGGTCGGTATCGATCTTCAAAGAGCCACCGCAGACATACCCTTTGCCGGCAACTCAGATACCACCATATCCACCTCCACCTCCCTCCTTAGCAGGAGGATGGACATTACCAGGTGGTCCCGCACCAGGCCAGCCCCCTCCGCTACCCTCCTGGCATAGCGGTGTCCCTCCGGGACCTGGACATCCCCCGCACCATCTACCCAACGGGAATGGATACGGACCACCACCACTACAGGGCCCACCTGTTGGTCATATCCCTTCGTTCCATGCACCGTACCCACCTCAGCCGAATGGCTACGCGGCTTTCTCAGGTGCACCAATGCACTCTGCGATAGCAGCCGCAGGGCTTCGGCCACCGTACTCAGGACCGCCTATTAGTGGACCTCCCCAGCTACATCATAACAACGGCGCAATGATGGTCAACGGTGCTATGCAATCCCCACGGACGATTCCGTATTCGCCAACTCATCCTCATGCCCATCCGGCCTCGCGTGAAAGCCCATTCACTGCTCCTCCAGCAGTCGCGCAGTACCCCGTACTGCACCACGGTAGCCCTGCCCCTGGCAGACCGGCAACACCCATGGACACGGTGATGCGCGATGCTCCAGCAGTGACGTCGGCGCCCACCGAACGCGCCAATACCGGGGCAAGTGCTAGCCCATCTCTCCGCAACTTGTTACATTAGACTTTCCTTTCGCTCCTTCTCCTTTCTATCTGTGTAATCCGTTTCATCTGAACTTGAAGCATGGGATCGGAGTTGATGCCTTTGGGCGTTTTCAGTGTTGGTTGCAGGAATATGACCTCACAGGACGCCATATTGCGAAACATACGGGGAACACGGTGGAAGTATAGAGTATGGCAGTGAATCCGTTACTGGGCATGTAATTCGGCGTCTGGTGGCATTATACCACAACGTTTACTCTGTGTTTTATCATTTTCCCAGCTTTAGAGTCAGCGACGCTGGCTCCCGACAGTACTGAATACATTTTAAACTTGTCATCATTTTGTCTCCATTGTGCGGTCTGTTGTGCCGTGAAGTTCTCCTCAACTTGTTTAAAGTTTGATCTACCAATATCTTGGTATACACGAAAAAAGAAAAAAGGCTTCTGCGGCGGCAGCGGCGGCGGCGGGCCATGGCTGTCTGACGGTAGCGCACGTGCTCGAGTATGCCCGATACATGTACTAGAAAACACAGGTTTCAACACAGTAGAATGAACCTCACCGACTGTTGCATCATAGCTCACGCGCAGCTTCCAAAGCGATAAATGCTACAGCCACATTTTGGCAGTCGACGTCGCGGAGTGAGGTCCGCCACATCCAGCCAGGCCTGCAAGGAACAAGCTTTCCAGCCCTGCAGGGCACGGGTCGCGATCCACTCCTATCCACGCGTCCCTTGCATACCTCATCCCGACCTCCCCAACCTCGAATTCTGGATCTGCCCCAGCCACAATAGTCGTCGCTTTTCTTTTGATTCTTTCTTTTGCGTCATTCATTTATCGAATCTCTGTTTTCATAAGTTTCCATTTATTTTCCATCAAGCCACTTCCTTGAGTATATACCGTCGAGGTTCAGCCACCTCCCATTAGCCGCCCTTCCATCCATCCCATCTTGAAACCTAACACATCCACGCCTTACACATCTGAAACAAGACCCGTTGCCAACCCTCTCCACACGCGACACACCTCCCTCTCGGGAAGCTAGTCGACCGAAGGAACGAACGACGTAGAAGTGGCGCAGCCTATCCATTAACCGCTCATATCGACCATATTATCTCCCTGAACTGCGGCACGTACTGGGCTTATACCAGTCGATCCTCCCTCCTACGCTCTGAACATATACATCCACGACTCGCCTTTTCCCGAGAGTTGGACACACACACACACACATACACCACATCACAGCCATGCCTTTATTATCATTAACAAAGAGATACTACTGTGTCGACGACTTTGCTGGAGGAAGGGAATGCTATGAAGGTGATGATGGTTTTTGGTACACAGATGTATGTCTACCTTTTACCTCCTGCTCACGAGACGTTAAACTAACAACGCAACAGAAAGGCATAATCGTGAAATGGATAATACTTGCATCGTTCTTTGTCATCTTCTTCGGATGGTTCGTAGGAGGTCGTATCCACGCAAAGCAAAGGTTAAGAAAGGGCCTTCCACTGCTCGGATACCATCGCGTACGTCTACCCCTCTTCCCCCTTCAGTGTCGACGACGCCATCAAATACTAACAAGCAGTGCAACAGTTTCTGATATCCTACTCGGAACGTCGCCGCCATGGCCAAGTCCCCCAGAACCACTTCACCTTTTACCAAACACAAAACCCCTACGCACCCAACCCACAGTACACACAGAGGCAGGACGGCACATGGGCGGAACCCCCGCCGCTGTACCAGAACACCGATGCGCCACCACAATATTTTGCGCCACCGCCGCCCGGTGCCACCAAGGCGAACCCTAACCAAGGGGCGCAGGCTATGGAGATGCCGTTGTACGGTGCACCACCACAAGGAGTACCTCAGCAGACGGGACCTCAGCAGAGTGGTGTCATTGGTGCGGATGTAGAACAGGGTCAAACACAGGAGCTACCACCTCGACCGGCAAAGGCGAAGCTTATGGGTGTATTGGATCGCTTTAGACGGTAGACAGAATACATAAGAAGATGGCGCAAGCGCTGGGAAGAATACGTGACTGGATCACGTTTATTGCATTCATGTATTAACAAGCTGTTGAACCATATCTCTATAATAATTTGATGACCAAGCAGACGTAATATTCATTCACTCAATAATCAATCAATCAATGTCCATGGCATCGCCGTCTCCGTCTGCAGGTGTTGCCGTAGGTTGGGGTATCGCATCCATCATCCTGTCTTCTCTAATGATAGGACCACTACTGTGGTAGTTATTCCTTGCCAAATCTACATTCTCAGGTTCCGTTACTGGGTTCACCTGCTTATCCCTGATGCGTTGTCTTGCCTCTACAATGGCCTTGCGCACGTTGTCTTGAGCCTCGGGTACTGTCAGACTTGCAGGTACATTGTACAGGACCAACTGGTTCTTGTCCGTGGGCTTGGGCTCCGGGCCCAGTAAGATGTGCTTTGGTATCTTGGAGAGATGCTTTTCGATATCGGAAAGGAAAATGGGATTCTCTTCGTCGGACTCAATGTCGGAGAGTTCAGCGCTTAGGTCGGAAATGTAGACTCTGTGGGGGGTGTCTTCTACCTGCATGCCGGTCTCTTCTTCTTGGGCGCGGGGGAAGCGTGGCTTGCGAGGCTGTTTCCGCCTGGAGGCGACAAAGGCCAGAGGGTCGCCATAGGAGGTGGGCGATTGGGATTGGCGCGGGAGTGTGGCATCTGTTGAGCCCGGAACAGGGATGTAGAGGCGTGTGCCATTGTTGTCTACTGCGATGGTACAGTTAGCATGGCAATCTAGCGTCTGCGGGGGGATTGAGCATACCCAAGTTGAGCAAGTCGAATCGCTTACTCAGCCGCTGCTCGTTCTCGAGGGAACTGTCTGCGGCTCTCTTGGTGCCGTGGGGCGCATTCTGTTGCGCATAGGGAGGAGGGTTGCTAGCGACTTGCGCCATGCATCGCAGCTTTGGGGGTGAATCTGTTTCACGGGAGTCGAGGTCAGGTTGCAGTGCGAGTCCGAGACAGCCGATTGGTAGAGCGGGGTGATTATCTGGCGATAGTGGTGCTGTTACGGTGGTGCGATCGGGGCATGGTGCTGGCTGGGGTTGTTATAATGGACATGTAGTCTAGGCGCAGTTACGTGAAGCTTCCAGAAGGGCTGAGGCCACCGTCGGTCCTCCGAAGCTCCTACGCCCGCCGCCCGCCGCCCAGTCAGCCCCGCAATCGCTGCACTGGCCTGCAGCTCGGCGCCCGCACCCACATGTTTTCGTGAATGCGCCAACTACTGATTAGAGCCCCTCTGAGTCACCAAAGGGTTAGACTTGCCAGTCAACCACGGCTTAGCTGTCTCAGTCAATCAAGCCACAGCTCTCTCCACCATACGAGACTCTTCACCCACACACGACATCTTTCGCTGCCCCTCCACCACGACGGCAACGCGCAGGCCGCAAACATGTCGCTCGTAGACGAGAAGCACGAATGGAGCGCCCTCCGCGTGCGCCAGACCTTCCTTGACTACTTCAAGCAGCGTGGACACACCTTTGGTGCGCTTCTCCTGTCACACTCCAGATGCATGCCAATTGACAACAACAAAAACAGTGCCTTCCTCATCCGTCGTCCCCCTCTCCGACCCCACCCTTCTCTTCACCAATGCGGGCATGAACCAGTACAAGGCCATCTTCCAAGGCACCATCGACCCCTCGTCCGACTTCGCACAGCTCAAGCGCGCCGCCAACTCGCAAAAGTGCATTCGCGCTGGTGGAAAGCACAATGACCTCGACGATGTTGGCAAGGACAGTTACCACCACACCTTCTTCGAGATGCTGGGAAACTGGAGTTTCGGCGACTACTTCAAGACCGAGGCCGTAGGCTTCACCTGGGAGCTTCTCACAAAAGTCTACGGCATAGATCCCAAAAGGTTGTACGTGACCTACTTTGAGGGAACAGATGAGCTGGAGCCAGACCTGGAAGCCAAGGAGCTGTGGAAGAGCGTGGGCGTGCCAGAAGACCACATTCTGCCCGGAGACATGAAGGACAACTTCTGGGAGATGGGTGACCAGGGGCCATGCGGACCTTGCTCAGAGGTACACTACGACCTGAGAGAGCCAGTCAACGGAGAGTACAGGAACGCTGCCTCGCTCGTCAACATGGACGATCCCGAGGTCATCGAAATCTGGAACAACGTCTTCATGCAGTACAACCGCGAACCCGACCGATCACTACGACCCCTACCGAACAAGCACATCGATACCGGTATGGGCTACGAGCGTTTGGTTTCGGTGCTACAACACAAAAAGTCAAACTACGACACCGATGTTTTCACACCACTGTTCAAGAGGATACAAGATATCACTGGAGCGCGCGAGTACAGGGGACAATTCGGCGACCAAGACCCGGATGGTATCGATACCGCATACCGAGTTGTCGCCGATCACGTTCGCATGATGAGCTTTGCCATTGCCGACGGTGGTGTACCTAACAACGTCGGCCGGGGCTACGTCGTCCGCCGAGTGCTACGACGAGGTGCACGATATGCGCGCAAATACTTTGAGACGGACATTGGTGACTTCTTCTCCAAAATTGTCCCCACACTGGTCGATCAGATGGGCGACATGTTCCCAGAGATCAAGAAGAAGCAACAGGACATCATGGAGATTCTGGACGAGGAAGAAAAGGCATTCGCCAAGTCGCTGGATCGTGGCGAGGTCATCTTCGAAAAGTACGCGCAGAAGGCCAAGGCCAAGGGCTCAGACGACTTGCCTGGAGATGATGTCTGGCGGTTATACGACACCTACGGTTTCCCCGTTGATCTGACAAAGCTCATGGCTGAAGAGCGAGGCTTGAAGATTAAGGATGAAGAGGTCGAGGCCGCACAAGAAAGAGCTCGCGAAGCTAGCAAGGGCGACAAGAAGGCCGGCGCGGTAGTTGTCAAGTTCGACGTACACGACCTTGGTGCGTTGGAGAACATGCCCGAAGTCCCCAAGACCGACGACTCCGCCAAGTTTGGTCGCGAGAACATTACCGCCACCATCAAGGCGATATACCACAACAAGAAGTTCCTTAAGAGTACAACAGAAGTACCGGAGGGGGAGCAATTTGGAGTCTTGCTTGACAAGACAAACTTCTATGCCGAACAGGGTGGCCAGGAGTTCGACACCGGAAGGTTGTTAGTAGATGGCGAGGCTGAAATCAGTATTGAGAACGTACAGGTCTACGCCGGCTACGTACTACACACTGGTTACATCAAGTACGGTGAGCTGAGCGTGGGCAGCGACGTCATTGCCGAGTTCGACGAGCTCCGAAGACATCCCATCCGTAACAACCACACCGGCACCCACGTTCTCAACTACGCTCTCCGGGAAGTCCTTGGTAACGAGGTCGACCAGAAGGGTTCGCTCGTCGCACCGGAGAAGCTGCGTTTCGACTTCTCACACAAGGCGGGTCTGTCAGACGCGGAACTGGACAAGGTTGAGAAGATCTCATCCGAGTACATCAAGCAGGACTCGCAGGTATACGCCAAGGAGGTACCTCTCGCATCCGCAAAGGAAATCCGCGGTGTCCGTGCCGTCTTCGGTGAGACTTACCCCGACCCGGTGCGTGTCGTCTCTGTCGGAGTACCAGTCGAAGAGCTCCTCAAGGATGTCAAGAACGAGAAGTGGGAAAAGCTTTCCATCGAGTTCTGTGGTGGTACGCACGTGCTCAAGACAGGCGAAATCAAAGAACTCGTCATTCTCGAGGAATCCGGTATTGCCAAGGGCATCCGCCGCATTGTCGCTGTAACAGGTCAAGAAGCCTACAACGTGCAGCGTATCGCCCGTGAATTCCAAGAACGTGTACAAAACATGGGCAAGATGGCTTTCGGACCCCAAAAGGAAGCTGAAGCCAAGAAGATCGGTGTCGATCTTAACAACCTCACTGTCTCTGCCATTGCGAAGAGCAAACTCCGGGAGGAATTCGCTAAGATCCAAAAGAGCATTCTCGACGAGCAAAAGGCCGCCGCCAAAGCCGATAACAAGCGCGTACTTGATGAGGTGACCAAGTTCTTCGAAGACGACAGCAAGAAATTTATGGTCAAGAAGTTGGAATGGTCAAGTACTGTCAACAAGGCTATCAGCGAAGTTATCAAGACTATCTCTGGGCCTAAGAGTGCGCTCAAGGATCGGTCGTTGTATCTCTTCTCCGCTTCGCCTGAAGAGGGTAAGGTTGTGCATGGGTGTTATGTGAGCGAGGTATGTTCTTCTTGCAGACCCTGACTCTCTCGACAGCAGTGCTAACGTTTCCATGTAGCCATTCAAGAACGCAGGTGCCGATGGACCCAAGTGGGCTGCTGCTGTCACTCCAATTATCGGTGGCAAGGCAGGTGGAAAGCCAGGCGCTCCTACTGCCATTGGCCAGGGTACGAACGCGGATAAGGTTGATCAAGGTGTTGAGGAGGCAACAAAGTGGATCGAGAATCTCAAACTCTGAGATGGTACTTTGAGGTGCTGAGATGTGAGCATGTAAGATCCCGTCTTGGTATATTAGACGGAGCGAGAGAATCTTAGATACGCAAGACCCAATGCATATGCATGAAAATGTACTGCCATGTCCAAACAGAAATCTCATGTCATGATCACGCAAAGTCTAGGGCACAGTCATTATGATTCGCGTCATCAACCTCTTACATGTAAAAACATGTTGCAGCTTTGGAACTTGATAATAGCGTATCCATAACAAGCAGCGAAGGACTCGTAACTCTAAAGATGTAAATTACACTTCTTTACCCCCTCCAAACCAAAAACAGATACCAAGCCCCGCCAAGGACAATCACAGTCTTCAGACTCGTCCTGAACTCCCACCAGAACAAGGCCAGTCCTTTTCTCCGTTTCCTTGGCTTCCTAGCAGCCTTGGTGCTCACACCATAGACTCTGACCTTCTTGTCCCTATCATGATCGTCATCATCGTAGTCCTTGGTAGGGTCATAGCCCGCATGTTGTACCAACGGGAGATTATATCTGGATTGTTGACTTTGTTGTTGCTGCATGTTGCGTGTTTGAGTGGTTGTGCGGACGGATAGGTTCCCCATGCGTTCAGAAGACGTTGAGGAATTTGACGAATGTGATTCCTTCTCCGCTGCTGTCGTAGCAGGGAACGTGCTTGTATTTGTTGTAGGCAGGAGAGGACTCTCAGTCGTCATGTCTGCTTCGCTTGAGGAGACGACGCCGAGAGTAACGAGAGCCGCGCGAAGTATCAGAATCATCAACGTAAGGCCAAATAGCAACCCGTATTTGAGAAATGTGCCGATTTGATCTGGAAGTAGACATAGCTTTGTTTGAATTGTCTTGCTCGCATCGCCGTTCTTGGGGTTGCCGTGTACGTCGACAGGATTCCATAAGCTGACGAGTTGTACACCAGGAAGTCTAACGCCCATGGCCCAGCTAGTGCTCTTGACAGTGATTTCTCGTATGCCGCCACCGGCACTAGTATATGCTTTGTGGAGAACCTCGCAGTAATCGTGGTCGTCGCCTGAGAAGGCGTATCGTATGTCTCCCACTTTCTCGGCTATGTCGGCAGTGATCTCGCGGTTGAGCACATTTTGGTATTGGTATCCGCCGCGCACGGAGATGGCGTTGCGGTCGTCGTGCTCGAGGGGTGGTTGCCCAGCTGGTGGAGGGGTTGGGGGCCAGTGTTCGCGAAGAGGTCCGCAGGGTGTACCTGGTGCGCGGTAGAGAGGGACGTGGGTGAGGAGAATCGTAGGGAATTCGGTGATTTCGTCATTGGCGTGTGGAAGTTCGGATGTCGCTAGGTCTTTCTTCTCAATTGCGTAGTGAGGCATACCAGGGTAGGGTCTGAGGCCCTGCTGGGCACGTAGCTCGCGCTGTATCAGACGCCTTTTACGCTTTTTCGCATCTTCGAGGAAGTCTTTCGTAGGTCGCCATAGCTTCTCCACCTGTTCTGGTGATTCTTGACCGAGTGCGCTTAGGGAGACGCTGTCGATTGAGACGAAAGTGTGATTTGCAATTATGTCGATTCTGCTTCCATCACCAAAGTATGCATTGAACCTGTCTCGGACGCCTTCTTGCACTCCTCTGGCAAATCCCAGGTCATGGTTACCAGGTAAACTGCTTATGAGCTTCCTCCCAGGTTGTCCAGGTCTTGGCTGCATACCCCCGTCACCCCAGTGCTTGAAGAATATGTCCCCGAATCTTCTGTACTCGTTCATCCAAAAGTCGTTGCCATACTTGCGATATTGTTTTTCAGGCGAAGTAGTGGTGCGCGTAGACCATTCGCGGCCACCATCAAATAGATCGCCAAGGAAGAATATAGTGTCAGGGTATAGGATAGTCTGAAAGCGAGAGTAGGTGCGGCGAAGGTAGAGATCCGTGTACTTGTAGGCAAGAGGGTTGAGAGGCCACGGGCGACCTGGATACGTGTGCGGATCTATGAGTTGCGGGTCGGCGACGAAGACGAGTCTGTGGGGGTTTGCGCCAGCTTCCTAGACACGTAGTTAGTCTTGCGCACATGTACAGATATCGGATGGTATGCTCGTACCCAGTTTTCCCAGTTGTCCCAGTTGCAGCTCTCCACAGCGCTGTTGAAGACACCTCTTTCGCCCCAGTATAAAACTACCCACCACAGCAGCACCAGCGCTCTCACAAGCGTAAACAGCCGCTTGAAGCTCCAACTTCCACTTTGCAGTTCATTCCTCTTCTCCTGCACAGCAGGCCGTATGCGATATAAGAAGAAAGCCCGCACCAGCCGCCATGCTTGGTGGGTTAAGCTCTCCGGTTCTGAGTATGCGCCGACGGGAACGCCATACTCGTCGTAGGTTGTCATTGTCTATCAAAGAAATGAAAGAGTTGCTGGTGCAGCATTTTGGAAACAGGTTGACGTCGAAGGGAACGTTACGCAGTCGTGAACATGTCGCCTACGTAATGCTCAAAGGGGCACCAGTTGCGTCGTGTTAATGGTCTGGGGAAAATGCGGCCAGGGTCCGCCCGGGCGAGGCTGATCTGCCGCTACGAGGGACCCGACGCGGGCGTCTGCAGTGTAACTCTGCTCATCACCAAAACACATGACATGATGCTGCACACGTCCAAAATGCGTCATCTAAGTAATCTTCTCGAACATATGCAAGTGATATCATTTGGAACATGCTAAAAGTACAAACAACATTTTCCCTTCCCCTCTAGTACTCAAGTGTCACCTCTTGACCCTTGACCCGACCAATAACGATCTCAGGTGCGTACTTGGGAATGACTTCATCGTCGTGCAGCATCTCAAACTCCTCTGATGCATCTTTGCCCATATGGCTAAAGAGCGCCTGAGGACCTCCTGGGTGCTCATCTGTCCAGTTGGTCACGTCCATGACAATACCCTTTACGGCGATCCATAGATCATCCTTCTTGTTGTGCTTCGCAACCTCCTCGAGCGAGAATTCCTTGTCTGGAATGCTGAACTTCTTGGGTGCGTTGGGCTTGGAAACCTTGCCGGGGTCACTTGAGTCGCCGTTTGAAGACATGACCGGAGCGGCGGATTCCTGCTTTTGATGCTGAACGGGGTCCGACGACGAGCTGGCGCCGGCTTGAGCGTTTCCACTGACACCGTTGCCCCACTCGACGGATACCTTGCCCGGTTGTGATGGGTCGATGTGTAGCGAGATCTGACCGAGACGGTTTACAGCGGCACCACCAGACTTGTTGAGCGCTTGTTGGAAGAGGTACTTGGAAGCAGACTCTCCTGCTACACGACCGTAGACAACGCAGCCAAGGAGTGATGAGCCACCGAGGCGGTTGGCACCATGGACACCACCAGCAAGCTCACCACAGACGTACAGACCATCGAATGGCTTGCCCTCGGAGTTCAAGCACTGTGCTTGGTCGTTGATCTCGATACCACCCATGGTGAAGTGGAGTACAGGCTCCATTTGCGCAACGTGGAAGGTGTCATTGATGTCAAAAGGCAGGTTGTGGAAGTACTTTTTGTTCCACTCGTCCTTCTTCTCGCCCTTTGCAATCGCGTTGTAGCTTTGGAACTCTGCTTGGAGGTCCTTGTCGCTGACACCAATCTCCTTGGCGAGCTCTGCACCAGTCATCTTCTTCATCAGGCCACGGCCAGAGTAATGTCTTGTGTGGAAATCGAGGACGTTGGATGCTTTCGAGTTGAGGACGAGGCGAATGGGCCAGTTGCCCTTGTCCTTCTCGCCCCACATCATACCGGAGACGTAGTCGCGGTGACCGAGGTCGTCGCAGAAGCGCTTGCCCTTGTTGTTGAGAAGAATACCACCCTCACCACGGAGAGCTAGGAACTGTCAGCGTGGAACAACGAAGTCGGTAGTAGTGTACAAACCTTCAGCGGCCAGGAACTTAGTCTTCGCCGTAGGGTCCTTAGGGTCTACCAGACCGGTAGGATGAACCTGAACCTTGTCCATGTCGATGCCGTTGGCACCAATCTTCATCAGCATCTTGTGTCCATCACCGGTGGCGTGAGCACCGTTGGTGGTGGAGAGGTCGTAGGTGTCTGGCCTCCACTTTTTCAGAAGAGAGTCCTCTGTAAAGTCGGCGGCATAACCACCAGTGGCCAGGATGACAGGGCCCTCAAGTGTTGTCTCCTCGCCGTTGAATGTGTAGGTGACACCGGTAGCACGGTTGCCTTCGGTGTTGATCTTGGAGACCTTGGCCTTCTTGACGAGCTGGACGCGCTCTGGCTCCTGCTCGGCCAACTCTTCGAATCGTTGCATCAGGGCGTATGTGATGGCCATTCCGGGGAACTTGGCATCGTGGCCACGGTGGGTACGAGGTTGGGAGTGACCACTGTCAAAGTCAGTACATGTGTGAGATGCGGGAATAACGTCAAACGTACCCCAACCGCGAAACGAGAGTCAGATCGAGGTTGAAAACGTCCATCAACCACTCGACGGCAGCAGCGGACTTGTAGGTCAGAACCTTGATCAGGTCTGGTCGCGCCTTGTCTCGCGCAGATTTGAGTGTGTCATCGTAGAACTGCTTGACGCTGTCGCCAATCTTCTCATCTACTTGTGTCCTTGTAAGGGCACCGTTGATTCCGGATGTAGCCTTGGTGGAGTTGCCTCCCATGAAGTTGTTCTTGTCCAAAAGGACGACATTTCCACCAGCAAGGTAGATGGTATGAGCAGCGCTCAAGCCGGACACTGTCGTCGTGGTTAGCTATGCGCGTGACGGCATATGATGCAGTGATGCTTACAGCCAGCGCCAACAACAATAACTCTCTCAGGCATGGTGATGAATGCAGACGAAGAGGGAATGAAAGTAAAAGACGGGGTATCGAGAGAGCAGATGAGGGCGAAAAGTCTGGGGATCGGCTTCTGCTTTGTATGGATGCAACGGATAGGATGCTCGGCTTCCAGCTAGCACTTGAATCGTCGCAACTTGTGCCTCGGAAGTGGAGAATGCGCTAACCCGCATGCACCTGTCGCCGGGCGGACCCAATCATGTGGCGGCTGTTTGTACGCCAGAGATGTGAGATTCACCCAGACGAGCCTGGATTGCGCTGCTGATGGTAATATCAAGCAACTGCTCAGCTGTCGCATGTGAAGACGCTCGTCTCCGTCACTATACACATGACTTGGGTATGCGAGGCGTGGTTGGCCCCATGCGCAACGCTGACCTCTCCTTCGGACGGAACGCCGAGGAGCTGGGGCTTGGAGAACCTGGGGCAAGTCACGCGTGGGAACACGCAACTCGCCGTTGGCATGTGAAGGCTAGAGCACATGTGATACTAAGCCTAGCTAGCCACAACCATAACTCTGGAACATCGTCGACGCAATGCATTCGCCGCTCGTTGTTCTTTGAGTTGAATTGTTACGATGTTTGTTGATGCTTGAGCTTCACGATGCTCGTAATGGCAAATCCTTCCGCACAGGCATCAAAGCCCGATCGGTGTTTGCTCGCACGAGCGCAACACTTAGCGGGCGATATTGCCGTCTTCGGAACTACAACAAGTCTATGAACTCATATCGGAGTATCATCTTATACCGACTTTTCAAGTCGCTCCGACGTCAAGGTATCAAACTTCGCATTCAAGACCAAGGTTGCGTTATTTCAACTTCATTCTGTGCGTACAAAACGCTTCGGGGTAGCTGTTGCCGACGCCGCCAGACCTGGCTCGGTACGTTCTCGCGCGAGGTCGACCCTGGGCACCGAACAGAACTCCAGCTGTGTCAACAACGTATTGCGAACTGCCTGTTTACTCTATATCTGGGGTATCCAAAGCCAAGCTTACGAGAATAGCGGGTCCGACCCGTCGGCGCTGCAGGATCCTAGGCCCGGATATTTCAGGACATGCAAATCCGTAGCTCCGACCGAGGGCAAGCAAAACACTGTGTAACCATTTGTTTGCCTTCCTGACCTTGTACTACTCTCCAGTCCTCTGAACAGCCTCATGCCAGATGTTTTCCGTTGCCGGTCCCCTTAGTGACAGGCGACCGACTTGGTGGACGAAGACTGGCTGAACATCAGGTATCCGACGAATGCACCCACTGCGACAGCAAGCATAATCCAACCGTTGTACGTCATGAAAAGCAGCCTATGCATATCAGCCACAGCCCTCGACTCCGCCTTCATTGCAAAAACACTTACATGATGAAGAACGAATAGAAAACCTGCACAGCATACAAGACAGCCTTGATCATCTTCATCTGCTGCTCGGCACTACGCCCAACGCCTCCGTTTCTCCCTGGGCCAAGTAATGAGCTAGATTCATCTGCGTCGTCTTTGTACGCGTAAAGTTTACTCAGCGAGTGTTCCTCAAGGTGGTGATTGAAGTGAAGAAAAGAGACCTCCCTAATCTCCTACTTCCACGCCTGCCTCTTAGAGTCTTTCCACTACCCCGGTGGTACTTGTATAGAAGAAGTGCACTCACCTCTGGGTCCCTCCATGATACCCTTTGAGTACGCCTCATAGCGCCTTGATATTTCTCGGATAGCTTCGTACCCAGCTGTGAGCAGGACTACGGCGAGTAGCGAAAAGATGAGTGAGCCGGTGCCCGAGATATGCCACGAGGGGAAGACAATGCAGAGGTCGGTCGTGTCCCACGTAAACAACATCTATCACATCATCGAAAGTCAGCGTATGTTCGTTTGAGTATCGATACGAGGAGAGAAGGGTGCAACCGTACGTTCATGTTGCACTTGGGCCCGTCGCCGCCCATGCCAGGCATGTCGTGGCCCATGTGGCCGCCGTGATCCATGTGCGAATGGTCCATCTTTCTGCCGTGCTTTGCTATTGGAACTGGTTGAGATAGTTTGTTACTGGGAGGAAGGAGATATGGACGATGGACTTGTGTCTCAAGATAGGCGGGTCTAGGAGCGACATGTGATGGCACGCGTCGCACCAGTGATCGACGCATGCACGCACGAGCCGCGGCTACGCGGGGGCGAGAAGCTCCCCACTTGTGTTTGGACCCTTGATTGATTACATCGATGACTTTGTACATTTCAAAGCACGTCAGGCAAACTTATTGCACTGACTTTACAAAGTGAAGTTCGAACGTCATATGCGCAACACACCACCATGAACACAATGCGATCATTACGACCAGCCATTAGACTCGCGCAAAGCGCCTCGCGACCGCTATCGCGTACTCCCGCAGCACTCTCACAACGCCACTTCTCGCAGTCGCAATCACATCGAGAACTAGGCCCACCGTTGAACATACCAAAATGGTACATACACCGAATTCCATACAGATTCTCAACCGCTCCATTCAACACGAAGCAACACAGCTAACCCATCATTCCAGGGTCTCCGAAAACTCCCACATGCTCAAACCCCCAATCAACAACTATTGCGTCTACTCCGACCCCGTAACCGTAATGATAGTCGGCGGCCCTAATGAACGAACCGACTACCACATCAACGAAACTGCAGAATGGTTCTACCAACACAAAGGTTCCATGCTCCTCAAAGTTGTCGATACCTCGTTACCATCGGGTCAGCAGTTCAAAGACATACATATAAATGAAGGAGACATGTTTTTGCTGCCCCCAAATACTCCGCATAATCCCGTGCGCTTCAAAGATACGGTAGGTGTGGTGCTGGAGCAGAAGAGGCCGGAGGGTAGCCTGGATAGGCTGAGGTGGTATTGTCAGAATTGTGGTGACAAAGTGTACGAAGCAGCATTCCATTGTACGGATCTCGGTACGCAGATCAAGGATGCGGTGAATGCTTTCAAGGCGGATACGGAGAAGAGAACATGTAAGAGCTGCGGAACACTTTGTGATACTGCGCCACAACCAAAGAAGGCCTAAAAAAACAGAACTGAATGAAGAGTATGTATGATATGTACTGTAGTGCAATGGAGATTGGTAGTCTTGTCTAGAGGCCTTTCCACATGATCTTCGAAATGTGATCCGTCTTCTTTCGACTGGGTCTTACTAGGCCGAGGTGCCTGAGCTCAGCTAGGGCTCGCTGGAAGAGCGCCCTGTAACCTGTTAGAATACTTTGTTTGTGGTATATGAACGTGGACTTACATGGTCTTGGGCTCATTCTCCTCCGTTCCATCTCCTGCAATGGCATTGAACGCCGACCACAGATCTGTGACGTTGATCAACGTACCGGACTCAAGGTACATCTGATATACAATCGCTGTCGCAGGTTGGGTGGCAGAAAGAGCTGCAGGGTTTCCGTCCACTCCACTACAGCAGTCGCAGCTCAGATAGTCATGAGGAGAAGCAAGTGCGCGCTCAACAGCAAAGCGAGGCCTGGGTTGGAAGACTTCTGTGTGTGGTGACTTTAGGTCAAACACGAAGATCTCTGAAAGAACCAATATTTTTGGGTCGATTAACGAAGAGGTAAAGTACGTTTCGAGCTGGTCGTGGAATTGTGTAACTAATTCCGAATACGCCTTGTCTTGTTCCGACAGTGCAGCTTTGTGCTTACTGAGAAGTACTTTTTGTGCTACGACAGTGGTTCGTACACTATCATTGCGAACATCGTGTTGTGTTCGGAGAGGCGCATCGGCATTCTGTATCAAACTCTCGAGCTTGTCCTGAGCGGAAGCGGTATCCAGGGCGAAGTAGTCCCCCTCGAGATTTCGTAGTGATGATAGTAGAAGTACCAATTTATCGGATGGAATCTTCTTGATAGACAGCATCGTTTCGCGGATTAGAGGAGATCCAATGAGTTCACCAGCAGCTGCTCGAGTCCAAATAGAGGACAGACGGACGCTGGGTGACATCTGAAGAGACTCCCGGATGTTTGCCAATACTTTTGCAGCATGACTCAGTGTAGTCATGGAGTGTAGTCCAGATTGCAGATGTTTTGTGATCTGAGCGAATAGAAGTTTGTTCTCTTCAAGTATCCCTCGTACATCTTGCACTTGACCACCCTCTAGCATGTTTTCGACCCAATGACGGAACGAGGGCAAAGTACGGACAGCCTCAAACGCGTCCGCTGATACTTGTTCGAAAGCAACATCATGCTTGAGAAAGACACTAGGCACACTAGCATAGAAGTGCGACATGTAGGCGTACTTCAGCCCATCGCAGAAATCCTGTGTGTTCTGAACATGATCCTTTTGCCGATCCAGCATACGGCGGCAGAGATTGGCGCCAACGTGAAGTCGAGCATCTGTGCCAGCGATAGTTGCGCGGAATAACTTTTCAATGATTTCATCAGATTGGGTAACGTCGAACTTCTGGCCATCAAGGTAGCGGAGTGAGTTCCCTGCTAGGCGCTCCTCGAAGCTCTCTGCTGAAGTCGCAATGCCAAAGAGTAGGACAAAAGGCAGACGGTCGAGCCATGAGCTATAGAAGTCAGCGTATACCCTGTCTCTTATACACA
>Ga0268250_10000217_pt1 | contig 28960 bp, 10 predicted proteins | sample AgamicAsSfe_FD_200448 | JGI IMG/M metagenome (GOLD analysis project Ga0268250, IMG submission 200448) | Agave microbial communities from Guanajuato, Mexico - As.Sf.e (v2) (version 2) | ecosystem: Host-associated > Plants > Phyllosphere > Phylloplane/Leaf | place: Guanajuato, Mexico | collected...
CGCTGGAACATGGACGGCTTGCCGTCTTTTCCGGATGCAGAATATACACAAACTACATCATCGAATATCATCAGCCTAATGTCATTTCCCAGCTTTCCAGGCAGAAACACCCCTTACGTGCTATTTCCCTTTCGGCTCAACATACTGCGGAATAGACGGAACACGACTTACAACGGCGCCACAATAGCGACAACGAAGACGGGAATCAGAAAACTAAAAGCCGTCGGTGTCATGCCGGACTGACCAACTGTATCCCTCCATTCTCGCGCTTCAAGCGTGCGCACGAATCCGTGACTAGATACCGCAGGCATCGCGCTTTCTCGATCTCTTCGTAACTTGAAGATTCGGACGTGGTTCGGTTGATGTGTGGGGGATTGGGGAATGCGATGTGGCTCGACCTCGACCTGTTGCGGGGAACAGCGTGCGATGACGGCGAAGGAAGCGGGTATACCGGCACCAAACGATTGCGCGTCCCAGGGATCCTACACACTGCGATGGCTAATTCTTCCGTCGTATGTCGTATACTCGTACAATGTGTCTAGTATTCGTTTGGACAGAAGTATTTCCGGCGGCTGAAGAGTTGTTGTCCAAGGTGCGTAGTGCTCACTCTTAACATTGATTACCTAGCTAGTTCTTACCCCGGATCCCACTCATCCGGGCGTTCCATGACACCAACATGTCCGCAAGCTCAGCCTCCACAGCCACGTCTTTTCGCCACTTCTTGATAGCGCTTGAGAGAGCTTGGCATTGGCCTGTGTTTGCTGCCCATACGTAACATGGACATGGACGGCTAAATTACGCCGGAGCTGCATTCGTCGTCGCTATTCTATTGCGGACCAATATTTCTACAAACTCGAATTCCGTAGCTGACCGTTCGCAGAGTCGTCGCGGAAAGTTGGTTCGTTCGCAGTACTGCACGAAAGCGCGACACGGCCATCAGGTAGCGGTAAAAAGCAAACCCAAGCAATAAGCCCAATCGACTCTCCACTAGACCCAGATCTCTGCCCATCCAACCGCTCAATCACTAATCCGCATGAAGTCCGATTTTCCTCCAATACTTCTATAGAACACTTCACGATCCCCAGTCGCCATCAGCTCACCTTTTCAGCCTGCTCAGGCCGACTCCAAGGCCACAGCATGCCTCGGCTGACGTACTCCATATGCAGACTAAATCTTTAGCGCATGCTAGGCGCCTAGACTGAACGCACGTTTTCGGTCTTGGTGTGATGGAGCGGAAACGTTTGGCATGGCATGGCATGGCGGAGTGGGGATGGTGTGGGTCGTGGCGGGGCTGCATGCGCCAGCCTCCGAAGAAGGCACGCCTGAAGACTACGCGTTCGACCGAGGCTGACTAGCGCTGCTTTTGCTATGTACGATCATAGTTGAGGATACTGGAAATGTTTCAGCAAATTTTTGAAGTGAACATGTTGATCGTTGCGAAGATGGATGGTGACAATTTAATTTGTTCATGATGGTATCTTAATAACTATGTACACGTACTCTGACTATGAAAAGCCTTGATCGCAGCCATAATGGCATGAGGTATCGCAATCGCAGGCTATGCAAACAAACCAAGAACGCCTTTTGCAGGACAAAGCCTGATCCAAAACATTAGTGCCTCTCAAATTGAGGCTTGTCTGAAAGATATCGTACCTCATTACGTAACTTCTTCTCTCATGCAGACGACTTCTTCTCGCCATCCTCACCATCGGTGCTGATAGCGGTACTGAGGTATCGCTCGAAGACGCGCTGCTCAAGGTCCACAGAGCCTCGTCTGGCGACGCCCCTCTTAGCGTCGCGTCTCCTGAAGAAGACGCGCTTGCCCCACTTCCAGGACTCAATACCGAGGAAGAAAAGGAATGTAGCAACGAAGACAATTCCCCATTCCCAGCTAATGCCCTTGTGCCTGAAGACCGTGTCGTTGATCACAGGGATGTATAAGACAGGGAAGATGGTAACGAAGGCAAAGACGATGGAGAAGAAAAGGAACTTGTTGCGCCAGACGTCGATAGCCCACTGCGTAAAGTACTTCTTCGAGCCTGGCTGCATCGCAAAGAACGATCGGCGCATGTCCAACATTTGCCATGCAAGGAAGACGGAGAACCAAGTGAGGCAGGCGAAAGTCGTCGCACGAGCGCGGAAGACAGTGTCGCAAGTGTCGTTGTAACCTTCGTTGCAGCCGTTTCCAAGGTTGCCGTCGCCCCAGCCAAACATGACTAGGGAGAAAGCACCGAGACAGAGGGCAGCAATCCAGAGACCGTACACGAACATGTCCATGATGACTTCCAGAGTAAAGACACCACGCTTGAGCTATTTTTGTTGTTAGTACATGTTCGGCTGTCTATTTTGAGATGAAGACAACTTACATTTTGAGGGGGTCGAGTGAGGATGTCGGGAGCTGCGATCTCAAAACCGAGACCCATGTCGGGAAGAGATGACGTGATCATGATAATCCACATGACTTCGACGGGAGACACTGGGAAGACTGAGAGCCCACTCTGATCCTTGAATGCGAGACCAATGAGCAGAACGCAGGCTTGCGCAATGTTCTGGGCGAGCAAATGAAGAATGAACTTTTGAATGTTGTCGAACATGCGGCGGCCCTCCTCGATAGCGTTAAGGATCGAGGCGAAGTTGTCGTCGGTCAAAACAATGTCGGAAGCATCCTTGGCTACATCGGATCCAGTACCCATACCAATACCGACATCTGAACGCTTGAGGGATGGAGAATCGTTCACACCATCACCAGTCATACCAGTGAAAGCCTTACGTCGGTGTAGGGCGTCGATCATACGAACCTTGGTGTTCGGGGCGCATCGAGCGATAACAAGAGGAAGTAGTGGAAGGGCGTCGATTTCATCGTCGGTGAGTTTATCGAACTGAGAGGCGGTCATGACCATGGCATCAGTGGTTTCCTTAGGGAGAGTGCTCATGTTTGAAGGCACAATGCCAACTTCAATAGCGATTGCGCGCGCAGTCCCGGGATGGTCACCAGTAAGCATATGAACCTCAATACCGGCCTTCTGGCACTGACGAACAGAGCCGGCAGTCTCGGGTCGGGGCGGGTCGTACAGTCCAACAAGACCGCGGAAGGTCAATCCGTTTTCGATACTCTCACGATCGAGATCCTCGCCCTTGCTTGGTGATGGACCGTCGTACTCCTTGCTTGCAAGTGCCAAAACACGAAGACCCATGGCAGCCAAAGATTCCATGTTTGCCAAAATCTCCTCGCGATAGTCGTCGTCAAGATCAACGCCGGCTTCGCTTTCATCGTTGTAAACGCGGGTGCAGGAGTAGATGACACGCTCGACAGCGCCCTTGGTGAAAACAAACTTCTTAGAGCTAGCGGTCTCTTCGAAGATGACGGACATCTTCTTGACATCAGAGTCGAATGGAAATTCAGCGAGTTGCTTCCAGGCAGGCGAATCTCCGCCGGTGTGTTCGAGACGGTTCCACTTGAAGCGAGAGGCAAAGACTTGAATAGCAATTTCAGTTGGATCACCACGTGCGTTCCATTGACCTTCATCAGTCTGATGGACGTGGGCCAAGTTGGCGAGCGAAGCAACCTTGAGGTAGTCAACCAGGTGCTCGTTGTCTTGCAAAAGCTCTTCAAAGGTTTCTGTCTTCTCGTCTACGTCGGGATCGATGTGTCGGGGCTGCTTGGGGTTGAAGGTCAGAGCGCCAACAGTGGGATTATGAGGCTCGTCGGACTGGCCAACGGAGTAGGTGCCCTTTGCGGGAATCCATGCCTTCTTGGCAACCATTTTTCCTTGTGTAAGAGTACCAGTCTTGTCAGAACAAATGTCGGTGACACCACCCAGGGCCTCGAGCGACTTCAGGTTGCGAACAATAACGTGGCGCTGAACCATGCGCTTTGTACCGGCGGCCATTGTGATGGTCAAGACGACAGTGAGCGAGGCCGGAATCATACTGAGGCCAGTGGCAACAGCGTAGATGATGACCTCGCTGTTGTTGGAGAAGCTGTTGGCAGCCAGAACGATGATTGCGCAGACAACAGCGACGCCGAAAAGGAGGATAGCGAGACGTGCGAGCTTCTTTTGGAGTGGAGTACCGACGTTGACACCAAGGAAGTGGCCGACGGCATCAGCAGCGGTCAAAGACCATGCCTGAGCGTAACGATGCGGTTTGGCCTTGCCGTCAGGCTTGCGCTTGACTTCGCGGACACGGGAGCCCTTCTGTCGAAGAGACATAGCAATAGAACCGATTTCAGTGTACATTCCAGTAGCAAAGACGACGCCACGAGCGCGTCCCTTCGTGACGGTGGAGGAGCTGTAGGCGACGTTGAGACGGTCACCAGGGCCGGTTTCTTCGTCGAAGACGGCATCACCATCTTTGTTGACAGGGAGAGATTCACCGGTAAGAAGAGCCTCGTCGGTTTCAAAGTTCAGTGCTTCGATAATACTGTATGCGAGTTAGTGACGTACCGACTAATTTAGCGCCATTCAACGTACCGAATGTCAGCTGGGACAGTGTCACCTGTCTTCAGCTCAATCAAGTCACCCGGAACAACCTCAATTGTTGGGATGGTAACAGTCTTTCCGTCTCGTGCAGCGGTAGCGGTCGGAGAGGAGAGCGATCGAAGAGAATCCATTGTCTTTTCAGCATTGAACTCTTGGACGAAACCAATAACGACGTTGAGCAGAATGATGGCGGTTACTACACCACCCTCAATCCACGACTGGATAGCAAAAGACACAGCCATTGCAGCGATCAAGATCTGTAGTTGTTAGATTTGTTGAGATTGGGTATCAGGTTGAATTACATACCAATGTCATTGCGTTGGCGACCTGCCTTAGTAGAATCTTGCCTGGTGAAACTCCTCCGTCGTCACCCAGGTCATTGTTGCCGTACTTCTCATGTCTTGACTTTGCTTCCGCAGTAGTCAGACCGTCTTCGGCGTTACACTTGATCTCGTTGACGACGTCCTTCCATGGTAGGGCATGCGCGGGCTTGGAGAGAGGCTCATTGGCCTGACCGGACCTGTGGCCCTCGAGAGATGGTTCCTTCTTGCCCATAGTGAATGAATAGCGGTGCTAAGAGGAAGATGGGTGCAAGCAAAAGATCTAGATCCGGGGACACGAGTGCCTTTAAACAAGCAAGTTGGAACGCATGCGCACACACCATGGGGACGGCCAAGAACCGTGCGATATCGAGAGCTTGGCGTGGTGGTAGTAATCTTGGGTCCAGTACAAGGAACGTCATCGTCGGTCACGTTCGGCACTCGTCAACAAAGACATGCATGCATGCCTCAGAAGTGTGGTTGTAGGGCCTCTGGATATCTCGGACAGCATATCTGATCCTGTAAGCCATCTCTTGCCCTGTATGACAATATCATCACTCAAAACACAAGCGATGAAGCAGCAGAACTGATCATCTGGCGCCGGGAATGACGACAGCGGGGTTGGATAACACCCGTTCGCAAGCGGGGTGAAAGAAGAGAAGTGGCGAGCTCTTCGGTCCCGCCAAGCTTCCCGCTCGCCTACCATCCGCCTAGCCGTGCTAATAGTCTGGGCGCAGGCGTAATTGTGCCGAGTTCCGTACCGAAGCCTCAACACCAACGTCATTTTGCACCAGTTTCCAAGCACCCTACCTGTGACTACGCTGCAAAGGCCTGCCAGTAACCTTCACGAGCACCCTTTCGCCAAGCCCTGATTCCTTCGTATCGCTCGAGGCGCCTAACGTCTATCCGTGCAGCTTGCTGATTTCGCGTCACGCCGCATGCTAACGGCTGAAGCTTGTCACCAACATGTCAAGGCGTATTTTCCCTTGGGTATCCCCACCGAAATGGGTCGAGTGTCAGCCTCTTCTCGCTCTTATCTGCCACCGGTGGCTTGACTGCAGCGCCGAGCCTCAGATGCGGGTCACGAGACTCAACAATCACTTCTGGCCCTGCACCAGCTTCCGCTTTACTCCACACCTTCCATCCTCATACGGAAGATTCTAGTCGCCCGCTAAATCGCGCCTATCATTGTGCTTGTATCTTGCCCATCACTCCATGACAAAATCATCGTGAAGAGATTCTGTGCGCTGTGAGCACAATAACTCACATTAAGGACATGAAAGACGCTACGTGATTACACAGATATTAGATCATGCTCACAGCCAAAATGCCTTCAATCGGCTACAAGTGGATAACCGGTCGACTAACCCCACCTGTACCACGATTCAGACAAGCACGCAAGAGATGGGCCCATTATCCCACGCCTTGGCGCTGGCTCGGCCATCACCCTGGCGCGGTCCAGTCTGAGCATCCCAGTCCTCGGAGGCTCGGAGCAACCATCGGAGAACCAAACTTTGTCGGCCGTGGAATTGCCATTAGTCGACTGTTCAACGGCTGTACTCTCGTCCACTGCTCGCCTCAGCTCCTTCAGAACAACTCCTCCTTCAGCAGCGATCGAGCACCCACTAGCCGGAAGTCCAGCCACATTATCGGAGTTGTCCTCAAGAGACTGCCACTACATCAAAGAGAGAAACTCCACATCTTCTTAGAGCAGGGTACTTCTTCCTACTACAATAAAGCGTATTAAGATTAATGTAGATATTAAATAGAAATCTAGAAGTCTACAATACTATTAGTCTTTATAAGGTTTTTTGTTAGGAGCTATTGTAAGCTGCAAGGTAAAGCTTGTTATCTCTATACATATTCAGTCTTTCCCTTGTGTACGGTGCTGCTGTTCTTCCTCTTCTTGTTCCTGTTTGAAAGTAGGCAAACCGAACGCTTGTCAAAGAAGGAAACGTCCATGTCTGAGCCTGACAAGGAGATCAAGATCGAGTAAGCTACCATGTCTTGTAATGGAATGAGATAGGATTTAAGGGAATGCGGCGAAAACGGATGCTGAGAGTTGGTGTCATTGAACTCTTCGTCATAAGGAGACACAGGCTGGATACGTTGGTGCCTAGCCATAGGCGTGAGTGAAAATTAATAGTATAGTTGATAAATTCTCAGAGCTCGCTCTGAATCTGAACTTCAAGGTAAGGATGTTTTAGAAAATATATACTGGGCGAGAAGTGAATATGTACAGGAAGATTGGGTCAGGAATGACGAGTGTTAGGCGCCTGGCGATGCGTACTCACTGACCAGCAAGTTTTGTGATTGGCGGTGTGTTCGGGTAGAAGCTCGCCGGCATGGTCGGAATAGGGATAGGGCTAGCAGTACCGAAGGCCGTCTTGAGATTCTCCTTCATTGTAGGTGCAGAGTAGCCGGTAGGTGCAGCAGTTTGAGTGCTGGTAGTCGCTGCATACGACGGTCCAGTTCCCTTCTTCAAGCAGAAACCACTGCCGTAGCCGTTCTGGCATTGGTAGATGTTGTGATTGCCCTTTTCAGTCCACATAGCGAGATCTTGGATGTTGATATCCGTGCAAGGTGCCTGCAGATGCGGAGGTACGAAGTTAGTGATGTCACACATACAATCCGTATAGTCCCCACTTACCTTGTCTGCGCAGGCCACCTTGACAGGCCCACGGTTCAATCCGTATTCGACCGTGCCTTTCCAGTTCTTGAAAGTCATGTTGCTGAGCTGTACACCATTGCCGGCAATAGCGCTCATCGAAGCCCACTTCTGGTCGATATCGAGAGACCATGCGTTACCGTGACCGATAAAGTTCTCGAAAACGACGTCTTCGACGTAACCGCTGCCACCGTTTGACTTGACCATCATCATCTGGTTAGACTTCCATGTGTAGATGTTCTTGTAGACGATGGAAGAGATGGCAGTATCGGCGCCAAGCGATCCCATAGCGCAGCCGCCACTCCAGTTACAGTAGATGTTCTCGATCAGGACGTTCTTGGAAGGTGACTTTACAGTGACACACTCGTCCTTGTTGGTTACCATGATCTGTAGCTCTGGTTAGTAATATAATATCATGCGAAACTTGTTGCAATACTCACGTCATGGACCCTAGATTTTGAGTTACGAAGTTAGTGCTTGTCTCACATACAGTTGGTACATGGATACTCACCAGAGATTGGTACCAGTAACATCCACACCGTCAAGACCGCCCCAGTCACCTCCGCGGATAGCCATGTTGTATGCTTCACCATTCGTGCAAGTGTTGATGACGAAGTGGAACATGGGAGCATCGACCAGAATGATGTCCTAAGGTACGGGTATACCAGGTCAGTATGCATCTTAGATACAATTCATATAGGGACATCTCTTACGTGGACGGAGAAATTGTTTGACTTCTCGATGCGGAGAAGACGAGCGCCGTTCCGCTTGCCGTTCTTGTGGTCCTGGTAGCCGTTACCTACAATCGAATTAGTACTATAGAAAAGTAGGTTTACATATGAAGTGATATACCTTGAATAGCACCCCTGCCGGTGCTGCTGAACATCTCGAAATCGTTTGCATTTCTAACGAACAGCATGTTACCAGCCTCAGTACCTGTGCGATAGATGATGCCGTCAAGCTGAAGTGCCCATGCCTTGCCACCTTCAAAAGTAACCCATGTCTTCAAGGCATAGTCTCCGGAAGGAACAATGACGGTACCACCTGTCTTGCAAGCCGTGAATGCCTTAAGAAGTGCTGGACCAAGATCTGTTGACTTGTCCGCCTTCGCACCGTAGTTCATGACATTACAAGTCTTCTTAGCGGTTTTGGCAGCGTGTGTAGTCAGAGGTCCGACCTTGCCCGATAACTGACCGAACGCTGGTGCAATGGCCGCGGCTGCGAGAAGGAATTGCGAAAAATGCATTCTGAAAGGAAAAAAACCTGCTCAGCAAGGAACGAGTGACTGGAATAGTAAAGAGCGACAGCGAAAGAACGGCTTTCGAGAGATGAGGAACCTAGAGGAGCTTGGAGCTGAGAGCAGAGCTTGAGATATACGCGTACGGCAAGCCTAGACACAAAGACCAACTGCAAATCCTAGGTGGAGATCCAAACTAATCTCAAGTTCCGAGTGGGTCCACAGGCATGACGGGCCCCTATATTGCATCCCCAGGAAACCCAACGATTGCGACGTGGATCATTGCTTCGTGATTCCTTTCCTGTGATCTACAAGACCCTGTAGGTAGCCCGCAGAGAATTTCTTTTTTCCTATGCAGAGCGCCGGTGAATTCTCCGACGTTCACAAAAGAATGCTAAGGCGCGCGTCACTTCATCTATCGCGTACAAGCTTGAAGCAGCGAGCCGATTACCGTCATGTCGGTAATGCTTGTCATAATGCTTGACCCAGTCGAGTTTCAACGTATGCGCCTCGAACCTCTGTGGCGCAAAAATCGAGGCCGCCTTCCCCGATCGATGCGTAGACTGCTGTCAGTTGAGTGTTCGTGGAGATGAACAGGTGCGGGACGATGCCGATGCCGTGAGCTACGAAAGGATTCGTGGAAACATGTTTCATAAGTCGTTATGAAGGAGCGATGTGCGCTGGGGCCCTCCAACGGGTCCCTATCGTGGCATATTACTCCGAAGAGACGTCGAAAACAGCGGACTTAAGTGTGCTGACATGATGCGTTTCGCGAAAGATGGGTGCGGATGGCTGATAGGGGAAAGAGCTACGCCGAAACGCGTGACGCGGGTTGATCTCGGAATCTCCGGAGCTGATCGGGAACAAACAGATCGCATCCCATCGCGGGAGCAATTGACACGTCCGTTCATCGGAACTCAACACCGGTCACTCAGGATTCATGTCGCATCGCCCGCCTCATTTTTGTCTTTTGAAAAATGATATGGACTTTGGCCAAATGGACTATACACTCATCCGCTGCTCCACCTGTAGAACAACGCGCTGTCGCGTAACCGCCTTTGTCTTGCTGTTCTCATCATGTCCTTTCTTTTGACCGAAGATGAGTTTGATCAGGTTATTGCGAGACTGTTTGAATTCTCAAGACGAACCTTCAATTGATTCTTGGGAATGTAAAAGCTGCCTGGTGGCGCTAGTCAGTCTATTTGATAGCTGGTGATGGCAGAGTGGTAAACTTACTGGAGCATCAACTTCGAGCGCAGCTCGCTGGTTGCGGCATCTTGCTTCTCTGTTTTTTTCGCCATACCAGCCTGCTTCTTCGCTACCCCCAACCCAAATTGGCTCTGGAAGGTCCAGATGAGCACATAGAATTGCTGCGAATTACATCCACCCAATAGATAGAATCATCACGTAGGGGATAAACAGCAGAACGCATGCGACACAGTACAGCATCATGGCGGCTGGTGGTCTGATACTTCTCCGCTTCTACAACGAAGCCTCCACTGCTCCCACTATCTTGGACTTTAGCGCGCGTAAGTATTTCATGACGCTTCTTTCTGGACTCTCTCTCGCTTTCCACTCGGAGTGAACACCTCTCCACTCTGTCAAACATCACATGCCTATCTGGCTCATCTGCTCCGCTTTCTTTGATACCTTAGTGATCTTCTCATTATCAAACCCTTCACCCTTCTTGGGGTGCTGGCTCGTTTCTGCAAAGCGCCGCAGAGCAGACTGTATAGCGTCGACGTCGAGCAAACTATCGATCATGCGAGCCAAGAGGTCCTCACCAGCTAGATCATCTTGATACAGGACTTTTGCATAGTATTGCAAGGTGAATGCGAGGGCTGTGACCAGCGTTGTGATAGCGATCACGCTCCGCGTTGTCGAAAGGGGCTGCCAGACTCTGACATGGTACAAAACGTGGACTGGGAACACAGAATCAGTAAAGTGCAGATGGAAAGAGTTCAGTCATGATAGTGGGATACATTCCATCTCAAGTCAGCCTCGCTCTGCATCCTTATAACACGCCGCATAGCACATGCATGGAGCTAGACTAGGCGACAAGATCGAAAACCTACTGCAGGATCACATAGCGAGTCCACAAACTAATGAAAGTTTTTGATAACTCAGTATTATTTGATACAAGATACCTGCTAGCGTAACACGACAATCCTTCTATGATGCACCATAAAGCATACCTAGAAGAACTAAATGAAAAAGATGGTCCTAACAGAGTAAGAACTATCCTTGTATCGTACCAACGCCTTGCAGAAGAATACAAAATCTGATAGGCATTCCCGAACTCCTCACTGCGCCAATGCTCTTTTTTACCACCACGCCATGCACTAAGTAGTTGAACATATCCTTTTTGCCCTTAAACACCATACACCTTTCTAAAGATCCAGTCACCTTAACCCGATTACAAGTAGCCCATCCAAAGTGGATCACACTGACTCAACTTAGCCGGATGCACCGCAACAGCCACAAGATCCACAACCGTCTGGTTAGCCGGTAGGTTAGCACCCGTAGGCAGACTACCAATTGCACTAGCCCTCTTGACCACAAGATCGCTATTGCTCTGCACGCTTTCCCTTAGCACCTCTGGCGTAAGTTGGCTGGCCTTGTGCTGCGACGTAAACCAGTGGTTCATTTCATCGCGCATGAAGATACTGAGTTGCATCTCCAGCTCGCCTTCTGGTTCGATCAAACAGCGTGCCACGGTCATGACGCTAGGCGCGAAGATGCCCTCGAGGTTCAGCGGACCCATGAGAGTTTGTAGGTTGGGTGTCAGACGGAATGGAACGGGTTCAGAGTTGTGCAATATAGGCTTTCCGACTGCCATGCTGGGGATGAGCTCGGAGCCCCAGATGCGGCCGCTGGATCGTGAGACGCTGATCTTCTGTGGGAAGCGCGTGTTCATGTGCATAACGTAAGTCATGAATGTCAATGCAGCGAGTTGGTAGCTGAAGGTACGGCGGAAGAGCCAGAAGTCGGCGAAAGTAGGGAAGGTAGCGCGGAAGTAGTCTTGTATAACGGTCGGTGGCACGTACTTCTCCTGTACGGCAGCGAAGGTCTCGAGGCGAATGCTGTTGGCATGATCCAGATTCTTCTGTTGGGTTTGAGTTAGAGACAAGTAGTCGGCCGGTGTATATAAAGAACAACTTACTGGCTGGAGTGCTCTCAGCTTCTCAATGCTGAAAAGCACTGGCTCATCCTTGTTGATACCGTTCTTGCGGCAATAATCCTCGTAGATGCCTTGCATGTTGATGTAAGACGCATCATCTTGTACCATGCGCACGCTAGGCGTGATTGGTACCATGAGTGGGAGATGGAACTGGAGATTTCTCCTCCGACTCTCCTTGCGTTTAGCCAGGATACCGTTGAAGATGCGGAACAACTGCAAGATACGCTCCTCACGTCTCGAGCTTCTAGCAGCGGGGAACTGAATAGCGAACGGGTGCACGCTTCCGTCGTGGCCACGAATCCTGAGGCGACGATGGCAAATACCAACACCGCGAACCAGCTCCACATCAGGGAGGAAGCGCTCAATGCGTACAAAGTCGGAGTTCTTATCGCGATGTTGCAGATACTGCCCGGGCACTTCAACATCGTCGAACTTGAGGAAGCGGAACTCGCTGAGTTGATGCGTGTACTGTTCGAGCGGGACTGTGAGCTTCCTGCGATCAAGCCTCTCCTCAAAGCGATTTCGCCAAGTGCGCAACTTCTGGATGTACTCGTACATCGTCGGCTTGTTGGTGACGAAGTCTTTCTCGAATGCCTTGCGGATGTGAGGCGGAAGAACTGACTCAGCGAAACGTGTGATGTTAGCCTCAGTTGATGCTGGCAACTTGATCTCTCTTGCGTAGAGATTTGGTTGGCGGCCGACGTAGGACAAACCATCATTGAGCAGAGCAACGATGAGTCGATAGGCATCTTCATCTGGAGGGCACTTGAAGTTCTTCTGAATCTGATCCAGCATCGTCTCCATACTAAGAGCGAGGAGAGGGAACGCTGTCTTGAGGATAGCGCTGATCTCCTCGACGTGGTCCCAGGGCTTCTTTGGCGCTGGCGCAGCCTCGCTAGGGGCGGGTGCGCCATCTTGCGTGGCGGTTTCTGTCTTCACTGTACCATTCGGTGTGCCATTCGCAGCAGATTTGATGTCAGCACCTGCAGTCGTTGGTCGGCTACCTGTGCTGGAACCGGGCCTGGTATCTGGTGAAGCCTGCTTCGGTGCTGGCGATGCCTGTCCCTGTTGTTGTTTAGCCTTCGCGGCCTTCTCTTTCGCCTCCTTCTGCTCGTGCGTCTTCTTGAGGACCGCCATGTCTTCCCGCGTTGTCCGGAGATGACAGTAAAGCGCCTGTGGGTAAGTCTTCGCCAGCTTGCCGAGAATGGATCTAGCGATGGGGGCTTCTTGTCGTGAGAGACTGTTCAACAACTGCGGAATGTAAGTTATCCAATACCACGCCGGAGTGTCACCCTTGAACTCTTCGAATTTCTCCGCCAACTTCCTCTCCGGGTTGTCCAAGCTGAGTAACCACAACACACGTCCCAACAATTTCCTTGACTTTGCGTTCTTGAATTGACTCGCTGCTTCAAGGTAGCAGCTGAGTGCCGCCTCAGCCCTCTCCAGGTTCTGAGGTTCCTCCTTGAATAACATGTCGTTGTACCTACCCCATTCCGCCCAAGCCTTAGGCAGCTTGATGTCGAAGTATAAGGCAGTACCAAATGCTTCACCAGCTTCGTTCTTCTGACCCAACTTGGCCAAGAACATACCCTTGAGCGTGTAGAACTCGGCCTTTTGGTTGGGTCCGAAGTAGTTAAGATTGGTGTTGTTAATCACGTCCAGCCCGCTATTGAGATCGGCTTTGATCTGGTAGTGACACTTGGCCTGTTCGCGCAGCTTCAGGAAGGCTTCCTGAATCTCGATGTTGGGAAGGGTGTAGATGCGTCCAAGCTGGTTGATGCAAACTTCTGGCAAGTTATGCTTGCGCGCCACATGCGCAAATCGGTTGATGATCCATGCCGTCTCATGATAACCTCGGTAAGCAAAGGAATTGCCGCTGGCATTGTTCTGGTTTGGCGGAAGGAGGTTAAGGTAGACGCCGTTGATGAGCTGGAAGATGTGCTGTCGCCAGGTCACGAGATCTTGCCATGCATTGATATCGTCCCAGAAGTTTGGTAAACGGTCACGCCATGTGCTGAGGAGCAACTTCAACTCTTGAGACTTGACGTCAAGGTTGACTTGAGTAGTCTGCGCGAGACTCTGGCAGATGACGCTTGCGTCGTGAAGCTCGACCAGCTGCTGGAAGTGTTGCAGCAGTGGGATGTGAGCCTGAGTGATGCGCCTAGGAAGCTGGTGCCATTTCCTGATTGAAAGCTGAATCGACTCATCGCACAATCGATGGAACTCCGGTTGCGACTCCTGCTTGTTGTGAAGCTTAAGAAGAGACATAAAGGTCTGGAAGAAGACTCTTCGTGGTGTTGGCGCATCGCTGACAGCCTTGATAGTTGCATCGAGCTGCTCGCGTGTCTCAGCATTCTGCCAAGCATCAAATACTCGCCAGGTTGACTCCAGATAGAGGTCATTGAAGTTCTCATGCTTGGCGAAGTCACTCAGGATTTCCCATTGCTGCAGCTTCTGTGCGCAAATCACCCAGTGATCCTCCCAAAGCATGTACTCCCCAGTACTGAAGGGCAAGACGGAGGTACGCGCCTTGATCTGTGCAGCCTCGTACATTTGCTGTGCTTTGTCCCAGATACCACATTGCTCGTAGGATAGAGCAGCGTTGGACTCGATGAACTGGCAACGTCGCCGCCATGTTCCATAGAACAAGTCGTCTTCTTGTAGACCACTGTATATTTCCAGTAAAGCATCCAGATTGCTCTCGCGTAGCTTCTCGACATCGACGACAGGCGAGATAGCGGAGTCTTCCATATACACAGCAGCAGTGTACCACGCGTTGTATGTTTGAGCGAGGTACTTCATGATGTGGGGCGGAAACTTGACTCGTGGCCGAGCGTGAACGATACCATCAAGCATGGTGGCGACACAGTTCGGTCGCTTGTCAAGTTGACGAGAGTGGTAGTCTTTGGTAAGCAGTGCAGCCATACCTTTCTCAAGATCGCTCTGATCGTCCTTCGTAAGCGCTGTCCAGGCAAGCGGAAAGAAGGCAATCCAGATGTCGTGTGCGAGGTTGCTATCTGTGTGTTGCAGATGCCCTAGTGGTTCGAAAATGTCCTTGATCTTGACGTCGGCCAATTGGTTGCAGAAACGGCGATGGCCATTAACAAGGTTCTCCAGTTCATCGTCAACTATGACGTCTGCAATCCTAGGGTCTCTACTGTACGACCCGAACAGAGCCGTGGGTTGCATAAGACGGAAGTCTTCGGAATGAAGCTGTGCTGGCGTGTTCATCTCAACAGAGCCAAACATCAAGTGAATGACTTGGCTGAGCCAGTAGCTGTCAGAAAGTGTGTCCCAGTTCTGGGACGCGAGCACGTAGCTTAGGCGACTAGCTGCTGTGCGACTTAGGCTCTTGTCGAAGATGGTCATGTATCGGTTCCGCATCTCGACATCCTGCGCTCGAGTACCGATCAAAAATGCATGCTCCATACGTACTGTAAGTTCACTCCTTGTAATCTTGGGATCTTCGTAGATGCGGATGACGAGATCCAAGAAGCGGGTCAGCAGCGACGTATCTGCCCGGTGTTCGAAGAGCAGCATCTTGCTTAAGACTGCCGTCTTCTCCTTGAGTGTCGGCACAGGCTCGGTAGAGTGGAAGATCCATTCTTCGACAAGGTCCAGTACCTTCATACAGACAGAGTTGGTTTGGGATCGCTCTACGAGTGAAGCAAGTACACTGAGATAGGGTCTTCGGTTTTCGCCCAGCTCGTTCATGCGCGCAGCAAGGATGTCGACCGTCTTGAGGACGAGATCAGTCTGAATCTCAACCTCGCGTGGGTCAGTAGGCGGGTTGGCTCCTTCAGGGCGCATAGCAGGTGGTACTGGCTGTCCTGGAATGCCGCTGCTGCCGGCGAGGTGATCCTTGGCCATTTTGCCTTGGAACGCCTTCATGACCGATGGAATATGTTGATCGATCTCTTCAGGTCGCTTTTGGCACAGAGTCCACAAGATATTGATGGCGCTAACATAAGAGCTGTTAGAGAGAGCCTCTGTAGCAATGGTGCCGAGGAAGCTGACGAATTCAGTTGATGGAGACTCTTCGGTGTTGCCTTCGTCGTCGGTCACGGGTTCGGGCATGACCTCCAGAAGCCGCTTCAGGATAGGCTTCAGCTTCATTGTGCCGTCGTCCGACTCATCAGTCGCGTGCAAACTGGCCTGTACGTCTGGGTTCTCGGATCGAATTGGCTTCTCTAATATCTTTTGGAATTGTGGTATACGTTGCAGCACCCAGTCATCCGGCTTGACGTTGACAATGACCTTGACTATTTGTAGCGTGTTGATCATGCGGGTGCTGAAGACCTCAGGTTTATCCTCCTGTTTCATCTCAGTAAGAAGGATCTCTTCGATCTTCTTGCTAAGCATGAGGTCCAGATCCAGGTCGTTCCATAGTCGTGACGAAAGCAAGTCGTGCAACAACTGCACAGCCTTCTTGCAGATCTCCGCCGACTGAGGTGATGTGGTAGCCATCGTGGTGGTATCCTTGGGTTTCGGTGAAGCGACTGGGAAGCGTTCTGGCAAGTAGGCTATGAATTGGATCAGATATTTGATGAGCATCATTCGAATGCCAGACCCAGCAACAAAGCTTCTCGGCGAGGAGTTGGTATTGACAGCGGATCCATCTGCTCGCCTCTTCAATGCCTGTGGCGACTGGGATAACCGATCAACTGTACCTGCACTTTCGCTTGCTGTACGTTCCTCCCACGTCCTGATCAAGCTGATCAAGTTCAATGCAAGCTTCTTGGCGTCGGTTGAGGGATTAGGAGGTTGCGCAATCTTCGACAGAGCTGTAATAATGATCGAAGACAAATGTTCACGGCCCTCGTAGAACAAATCGGAATGACGGACCACGAAGTTGAAATTGCTCATCAGCTGCTGCAGGTTGGAGCTCTCCTCGGATAAGATCTTGCGTGGGTACTGAATCCAGCGAGGCATCTTGGAGTCACCGCCGGGCACTGAAGGCATGCGCTTCTTCAGGACGGGAGCCATGAGTTCAAGCGCTTGCATGACCAACGATCGACCTTCGTTCTGGTGTGCCTTTAAAAGGGCTTGATAGACTTGCACGGCAATCTTGACAGGTGTGTCAAACGCAGCGATGAAAAAGGCGATAAGTACGTAAGCCGCATACTTGTTGATGATATCTTCAAGCTTGATGTAATTCCAGGCAAACTTGATGACATCTTTACGAGCATCCTGGATCATGCCAGGGTAGTGCTTAAGAAGAAGCGTGGTGAGCTGGAGGAGTTCCATTCGCGAGTGGTCAACACCAAGCTGCGCCGTATCCTCAGAAAGCTCCAGTGTTGACTGCGGTTTCCAGAGTCGGCTGTGGATAGCTTCTGTCATAGCCTTGTCCATGAATTTCGTACCCTTGGCCTTCGGACCGAACAAGCTGTCCCAATTGCGTTTCACATCCATGGCAAAGATGGGGTTGACAATGTAACGGAAGATGAAGGTTTTCGTCTTCTGGGAGGAGTTGCGAGAGGTGTATAGGTCGATACACTTGTTCACAATAGTCTTCCAGTAATCGACAGACTCGCTCGAGATGATCTGCTCGTAGATGAGGTCAAACAGCCGTGGCGAAGCCTTCAACTCCTCAGATGTGACAGCATCAACAAGCTCGAAAAAGAAGTCCAGATTGTTCGGCTCTTGCTTAAGGTATGTCGTGAAAATGATCATGATTTGGTCGCCAGCCTGTTCCGTTGCCAAACGCAGCTCCGAGTCAAGGGAGTTTATCCTAAGCTTCTTCTCTAAGCTCCGGCCTGCCTCGAAGAGACCTTTTCGCAAGTCCTCGTTGGAAACAAGCCACTTGCTCGTCTCTTCAGACTGGCTGAGCGCATACGCGATGTGGATACCGTTAAGTTGCGCTTGACACTTCTCCTTGTCGCTACCTTCGGGGTTCATGGCGCTCAAGAAGCCAGGGACATCTTCCATGACTTGCTTGCGAAGAACTTCGCTTGCAGGGTTCTCGAGTAGCTGGGCGAAGAAGCGCCCCTGCGTCTGGTCTTTCAGGTTAGGCGCGAAGTAGTCCCAGGCTTCTTTGGGATACATGCAGAGGTACTTGATCAGTGGCTCCCTGAATGGGCTGTAGTGCGTCCTACGAAGTGCAGTTTCCAATTCGATGACCTTCTCAATGATCTGTTTGAGGAATGTGGCAGCGGCCGCTGGAAGCAAGTGGAAGATGTTGAAGATACCCGTTACGATCTTCATCTTAGGATTCTGCTCAATCATCGTGAATGAGATCTTCTGCAAACTGTTTTGATCGGCAATACTCTTCAAATGATCAAGCAACCGAGTTCCGATTTCCACCTTGAAGTAGTTTGTGAGAAGCTTCAACAATCGTGCCAACCCGTCAAGATTCTCGACAGAGAGCTTTCTTGGATCTTGTAGGTTGACGAGGATAGGGCGGAGGCCACTCTGGAGAACGTCTTTGGGCAGCTTGTTGGTCGCTGAAATCACTCCCGATAGACCAATGTTGGCTGCCTCAATGACCTCTGGCGACTTTGAGTAGAGACACTTGAAGAAGACAGCGATGATGCGGAGGAAAGTCTGGTTCGGTGGAGTAGTGCTGAACTCGGGGAAGGTTTGAGCGGTGGAGAGGAGGCGGATACATGCGACTCGCAGATTGACAATGTGGTCGGCGTTCCGCTGCTCGAAAGGTTTACTAGCCAGGTGCTCATCTTCTGCGTCAGCTAGCGCCAGCGACTCCATCAACAACCTCGTAAGTTGCTCATTGAATTCGAGAATGTTGTTTTTGAGCTTCAAACAGAAGGTGATCGCGTCGATGTAGGCAATTTGAATGCTGAAGGGTAGTGCGCGCAGCGGTTTCGTCCAGATTGGAAGAATGAGTCTGTCCTTTACCGGTGTGATAAGATCACTAACGCTCAACTCCGTCACATCCGCCAACACCTGGAATGCCTTCTGTGTCGCATCTCGGACACTCTTGTTCATATGCGAAAGGTCGCCTACAAGCTGTTGGCAGAGCTTCAGAGTGATGTTGTTACCCTTGTCGAACTCTTCCTTAGTCGTCTTCTTGTGGCAGCGCCTGATGAGGTCCTGGATAAGTCCTTCTGCTTGTATGCGCGTCTTTGAGTCGAGATCAATAGGCATATCCTTCATGACAAAATTGAGAGCCCGGACGAGCTCGAAGTGGCGGGGTACAAGCCAGGACTGAGGAAGGCCCAACTGCTTGATCATAATTTCGATACCCCAGGTTCCACCGGACTTCATGAACCAATCATCGGCGTGACAGTTGTGACAAAAGGTACTCGAGAGCTCGTTGAAGAACACGAACTTGTCGAGCGAGCTGTCGTTTCCAAAGATTGCTTTCGTAGCGTCGCGCATTGTGAGGATAGCCTGTTCAGCAGCGTCCCGTACTGCGCCATGTTCTGAAGCCAGAGATTCGCCGATAGCTTCAGACACAACATCGCTCTCGATGACAACAGGTCCTTCTCCCGAATGCACATCGAACGGCTTGTTCTTGTGTTTGAGTGTAGCGAACTGCGTTCCAAGCTCGAGAAGCGTGAAATGTTTTGCCAAGTTACTTACCAGAGCCTCAGCCTCCAACTTCAGCTCAGGTATAGAAACAGCAAAGATGCTCGCTTTCAGCAGCTTCTTGAGTGTTTCCTGTTCCACACTTTTCTTCGTGATGGACTTCTCACGCTCAGATGCAGTGAGGATGTCGTAGCCAACATCAAACTTCTTCGCACACAAGTCGTTCGCTTGCAGGCGTACTAGCTGAGCAAAGTCTTCTGGCAAGCTGTCGAAGCCGACCAGCAGCTTAGTGTGCGCGGTGATGAGACGAAGAGCTTGCTGCTTATGGAAGGTGTCCGACTTCTTTGCTGCTGGAGTCTTCGGAACCTCGTGAAGCTTCGCGATAGCAGTATCGATACCTACAGCGGCAGGAAAGGCGCGATCCTTAGTAGAGCCGATGAGCCGGATGTCGATGGACGATTGATCGTCAGAGTACGGTTTAAAATCTAGCTCTGGTGGGCCAGTAATGAACTTGCGGTTGCGACCTCCTAGCTTTCCGAGAATGCGCATCGTGGTATGAGCATGGAAGTGGCTGTATGGGTTTGGTTTTAGGTGCTCCCACAGTGCAGCCATGAGCTCGTCAATAACTGGTGCCATGATTGGATCTAGATAATCTGCGGTAAGGTTGTCCACACAGAGCTCCAGAGTACGCAGCCCTTGACCAACAAGGTCTGACCCAGCTCGCAAGGCTACGACTAGCGGCCTCATCAAGTAGCTGAGATGTGGCAAGAGGTTACTGAGCCGCGCGGGGACTGTAAGAGATAGCTCGACAAAAAGGTCTCTTTCAGCAGGCTTGCGCGCCGTCAAGAGGAGATTGTTGAGCACATCGAGTAGCATTTCCAGCAAAGGGAGGATTTCCTTGTATAGATGCTCAAATCTGCCACCGCCAATACTCCTGAAGAGTGATCTAAGCAGCAGGAAGTAGTTCATAGGCTCTTCAGCTGTGGTTGACAATTGGATCGACTTTGTTATGATCTTGCTGACATGTGGCAGAAGCACTTGCTCGTTCTGGGCAGAGAAGAGCGTGACAGCCATAAAGGAAAGCTTGAAGAGGCGGAGTAGGATGGAAGACTTCTTCACATCGGCAGTACCGACCTCTTCGATTCGGTCCATGAGAAACTGTAACAACATGCCCGAAAAGCTGGGTGACGTAGCCTCGGAGGCGAGAAGAAACTGTGGAACGTGGAGCAACGCTGGGTGATCGAACATCATATCGTACAAATGGGGTATCTCGGATGAAAACACTTCGTGGAACGTAGCCGGATCAATGTGGTGGAAAACAGTTGCGAACGTCTCCAAGAGGTCCTTCTCTTCTTTGCCACTTGACATCATGTGCTGATTGCCCATGAAATCTCCTGGTGACAAGCCTTGGGTTTCAGGAGCCTTGTCGGTGCCGTAGTAACGGAATACCTTCGCTCCTTCACGGAACAGCTTGATGAGGACCTCCACCTCTTCTGCATTGTATCCAAACGATACTTCGTGCCAGTTCGCGGATGCGTTTGTCGGATCAATCTCGTCCTTTATCTTGGCTGGATTGCAGGCTCGCAACTGGTAAAAGAGATTCTTGAGCCCATGTAGCAGATTCTTGAACAAGAATTTGTTATCAGCGATTGGGTCGGAGCTCCTGTCTCGCGGGTTCGATGTCTTGATGGGCGTCGCGTTAGAGATGTCAATCTCATCCCAATCCGGAGGATTTTCCTGAACAGCCATGTGGTTCTCATCTACGGCATCAATAGACGGCTGGCTGTACTGCGCTGAGAGCTTAACAGCGTTGTGGTACTGACGGTTCATAGCTGCGAACTTATCGCCGATGGCGTTCAGTATCATGATCAAGAAGTACCGAGCATCCTCCTTGGGTTCCAGCTTTGCGATGCACTCAGCCATGTTGAGAAGAAGCTTTGCGCTCATGGTTTGGAAGCTAGTTCCAGGGAATGTGTCGTGTAGATTCTTTGTGTACACCTCCACTGTGCGTCGAATCTGCTCCTTCGACAGCGATTCTCGCAAATGATGTATCAGATCTGCCAGCATGCTGTAGGCGAGCGGTCGCATCGTCTCGTACACTGTGAGACCATCGCCGATCAGCGTCCTTTCGTCCAAGAGCTCGTCAATCTTCTTCAAAAAGATCTTGCGGAAGTTGAAGTTGATGATATGCCTGATAGCAACCAAGAGCTCTTTCCGTGCACCAGATTTCTCCCGTGGACAGTCCTTGAGCAATCGAACCACAATATCCGGGAGGGTCGGAAGGAAATCGTTTAGCTGATTCGCATACACTCTGAGCAAGTAGGCCAGGAAGCTCATGGTCTTGACTTGGGCGGTAATGAAGTCGCCAAAGGCTGCACGATTACGGATCTCTTTGCTAACGCCGGTGAAGATCTTGCCCTGGGCCTTGGCCTCCTCATGCGCCTTCTCTTGCGGTTTTGCCTGGAGCAAAAGTACGTTCTTGATCAGCGGTACAAAAAGTTTGACGTTCTTGTTCACACAGTTCCTGTATGCCTGGAATAGAGATACTACTATTATAGGGCATTCGGCGAGGACTTTGAACGACTGCATTCCCTTAAGCAACATGCGAGTTTGTTGGTGTTCCGACCCAATATCTCCTGCGGAGGACGTAAGAGCAGTCGCTGGTGAGCTCGGACGTGGCGACTGGGAGAATTGATGGTTGTTGGGTGTAGAAGGGACGCCCTGCGAGGCTGAGGCTGTCGTGTTGCTGTCAAATGTGTCGTGTACCGCTTGCTCCATTGTCTCGAACATTTCCTGGATTAGATCCAGGAAAGGCTGAACCCGATCAGCGAGAGCCTTGGTCTGGTGGCGTTGGAAGTCCATGATGGTCTTCATGCATAGCACCGCATTATCCTCGTTTTCCAGCTTCACAAGACTCATGAGCTTGTCTACAATCTTAGCCGCATGCGGTTCGATCGCTTCCGTCGGGTTCATCGGCAGTCGGTGCAAGATCTCGAGGACGCAGTTGCGTATGCGCTGTTTCTGAGTCAGAAGGCTGTAGAATTGTCGCGACGTGTGCGCTCACCTGTTCGGGCGATGTCGAGATGAAGACTGGGTTGCCATCTAGTATCTTGAGGAATACAGGGACCAGATGGTTCAAGAATGTGCTGTACTGCTGCCCTTGACAGTAGCTCTCAATGTTGTCCCGTATCTCAATCGCCTGGGTGCCTTTCGCTCTGAGATCTGCATCAGTCAGCCTCTGTTCTCTGTTGATGACATGCGCGCCTGTCTGCAATCGTTCAGTGCAGGCACAGCTGTTTCGTACCAGAGTTTGGGTCATCCAACTTAGAGGCCATAGCCTCGAAGTTGTGAGTCGCCATGGCGATGTTATGTGCAGCCTACAGCCGCTCCTCCACCTTTACAAGTCCCACGTAGGGTGCGCCGAATAGTGTTGTGGGTATCCAGTGTGTCGCGCGATCGCTGTTGCGGAAGGCAGGCGCATTGGTTTCGGCGATGGCGCGGTACTATCTTCGGTCGTTTGCAGGTCGCTGCAGTGTCAAATATTAAATTTGGAAAAGGAACGTGTAGGCGTGATGGCCTATATGGTCATTACAATCGTTATTGTGGAAATGAGGCCTGGTGGTGGGGCAAGGGCGCGTCCCAGGTGCGGGTATGGAGTCGCGACTTAGAGGATGGATGAGCTTCTGCAAGCACTTAGCTGACGAGCGAGGAAGGCACGCTGACCCCCAAAACTTAGCGCGTGCTGTCATTGGTCGGCGCGACCCCTGCGCGAGCGGCTATCCCTCATACAGATTAGCGACATCGGCGTCCAAAGAACCATGTCCGGTACCTGTCGAACGGTCAACTGTTCACACTAGATTCCAGATAGTATGTTCTGTTTTCCTAAAATATTGCGGCAGACGTGGCTCTCCTCCGATCGCATCGAATGTGGAGAGTGCCACTAGATTGGTGGCTTCTGCATCCTCGACTCTTACTCATGTTGTGACAATCTTCTCAGGGTTGACAACGTGTAACAGTGACACAACTGTCTTCTAGCATGTTCACCCGGGACGTACGACACAGGGGCGGTAAAGGGGCAGTCGGTAAGTTCACTGCACCCGAGACTTCACACAACATCACACTCGGCTTGAGCTTCAAAACGATGTACTCTTATCCATCTACTTGCCGTCGCCTCGCTTACCACCAAAACCCCAGTCATAAGCGGTTTGACGTAATCATGTATGCAAAGGAGAAACATCACATATGTTTACAAGACCGCACGTCCGCGTCCGGCCTTTCCATCTAAGAGAAGAAAATTGAAGTGTTGACATTTACATTGTTGGAGAGCCGCACCATGGTATTCGATGTCAAGATGTGGAGTAGGAACATGGGGAAAGCGGATATGCGCAGCCTCAACCTCTTTCTCTACTTCTCATCGGGGTACATGGCCTCTTTGAGAGGGATGCCGAGCTCCTCACGTATGGGCTCAAGCTCCTGGAGGTACTCTGCATATTGACCCTTGTTCTCGACCTTGAATTTGATACCTGTGACGTATGTTAGTAATCAATATCTCAGGGTTTGTCCAATGCCAAAGTAGCGTCGCATTTCAGAATCTGCTTGGTTCCTTTTTGCAATAAAAAAATTCCAGGGCTGACGTATGGGGGGTATAGCAGATAACGTACCCTCGAAAACACGGACAGCGGAGGGGAAGTCGTTGACACGCCTGGCAGCGCGGAGAGCGGCGGTGATGACGGTGGTTGAAGGAACGAGATCGTAGGCGAAGCAGTTGTTCAGGTTTCGCTAGCGATTGTCAGCTCGTTGGTCCTCTTCGCGCCAGTCTACAACTGCCCAAGGCACATCGGGTGATACCGGTGCGGGACACTTCGTAGACACAACAAACATACCTGAAGCTCGAAAACGTCGTTGACCTTCTCGAATTCCTTCTCGTACCTGTATTGGAGAAACACAAGTCAGCACTGCAGCTTCTGGTAATACCAATGGCGCTCAATGGCTCTCCATCATTCCTGCATGACTCCATGCCTGCCCGACTCTATAGCCCCTCCTTGGATTTGTCGTACCTGGCCGTGAACTCTTCAAAGGTCTCCTCGGCATGCGCATCGCTCTTGCGGATAGCCGACTGCGAGAAAGCACGCTGGGTGTTCAACGCAACGGGGGTTGCTCGGTAGGCCGGGACTCGTACGCCCACTCGGCTGACCTTCGACGCGGCGCGAGCGAAGGACATGTTGTGATCGAAAGAGCTGATGGCAAGCTACGGGAGGTGATTTCGGGGCTACTGGGCGTGCGTAGCCGGTAATGTGTCGATGGGTGGTGGTGTCGGTGGTGCGATTTCGCGTGAGGTTACGGAAAACGAAAGCTCAGGCGATCCGAGTTGCGCCAAAGCCAAGCATATTAGTGGGTCGCACCCATTCCAGAGACCGACGGCATAGTTGCGTTTGACCTCACCGTCTACACCAGCAATGCTGAGCTTCGCTCATATAGAAGATTGATCTGCAATTCTGATCTATTTTTTATATAGGGTTTGTTGGTTCGCGAGCGATGCGCAACATACGCCTACGGATTTCCGCAACAAGTCTTTACCTCGGGCTATCCATCTGTGAGACAAATGTAGCCAGATAAGAGCACAGTCATGAATGCAGAAATTGCGGCTGTTGAAACCCAGCCTCCTCAGTATCACAGGATCTCTAGCCACTTCACACCTTGTAGTAGCCGCCAAATGGAACCGGTCCTTCTGATGCCGCTCGTACAGACACCACTGGGCTGTCACTGTCATCATCATCATCCACGTCCGAACTACCATAGACGTTCTCGTCCCTGTTATCGACTTGCATGTCATCATCTTCATCTGCTTCCCCGTCTTGGTCATCTTCTTCATCCTCTGCCTCTCCGATATCTGCGTTCAAAATAGTGTCGGGCTGAACAGGATCTTCTGTCATGTCCTCAGGAACATCAACGTTCTCTGGCTCCTGCTCTTCCTCGGTCTCTTTTTCCTGCTCGTCACGTGCTTCCATCTTTTCAAAAGCATAGCGAGGGTTTCTTGCAGCCCAGCGCACATTGTGCATTACCTGATGTTCCCTCCTCTTCTCGTGGTGTAACTGACGGTCGTCAATCTCACCCTTATACTGGGCAGCCATGTCCCTGTCATCCCATAACTCAGGCCAGGTGACGATACGCTGGTAGATCCTATCATCAGGCTTGTCACCACCGATGATGGTGTTCATTTTGTCCTTCAAAATTACCGTGGCTTTGGCCCATGTCCCAACGTGATACCATCCTTGGAATGTCGGTGCACAAGTTGTTCGGATGTTCTTTGTGGCTAGTATCTTTGCAATGAGGGGATCGGTAATGTCACAGAATTGGAAGAGATTGCCTGTCTGGGAGACATTGAAGCCGTCAAAAGTGTGCTCAGACTCTAGCTCTTCCGGAGCCATCTTTGCCAGTTTCATAACATGTTGATCGAAGACAGCGCGGTGCTTGGACGTGCCTGACTTGATGTAAGACAGGAATGACACAGTCTGGTATTTTCGATATTCAGGGTCTTTGCGAGGGTCGACACCCCATCGTATCAGAGCCTCTCGCCAGGGTCCACTTTCGAAGAAGTATCCGCAATATATGGCTGCTTGCCGAAGCTTTGTTCGCTTGTCCCAGCCGAGTCTGTTGTATAGTAGCTGGCGGGTAACGATAGGTCTTTGTAAAAGTAAAGCTCGAATGTTAGCTATCAGTGACTGCATGTAAGGCGTAAGATCTCTCTCTGCTGGGAGACCTGGTCGTGGTCCTGTCGGTACGTGTTCATCGGTGGGTTTAACGATCGTGTATGCATTATAGGCCAAGCTTCTCTGTATGTTGACCACACCTTGGTCGGTGTACTTGACATTGGCATTTTGCTGGAACCGATAGTTGAAAGCGATGGGCATCTGTATGAACTCTGGAGACGGTCCGACGCTTTGCGTAAGGTCTGCACCGGCCGCAGTGTTCACATTGTACTTTTTCAGCTGTTCGTCTAGGATAGGATTAGTAGTGTTCGGAGAACAGCTGAGTCGGGCTTACATCGTTTTGGTAGAACATGGTCTCGGAGGCCAACCATGATCTTGTTATGAGAAGCAGCACATTGCAAGTCAGGCATATCTGAAGATCAGTCAGTCGTTGTTGTATTTGAGGTGGATGGTGTTGGCGCACTTCGAAATCGATGGGTCTCATCCACGACCCCTGCCAGAGTGACCTTGTATGTTAAGGCATTGTCTTGCAAACTCCTGTATATGGTTGATGCACCCACGTACGTCTTATTGACTGTAGTACTACCGTTTGAGACTCCATTGCCATGGCTGCCTACTTCGTCTTCAGAAAGAAAAGGACCTGAGGTTCCGCGCTTTCGTTTGCGTCCCGTTCGCTTTGGCACTGTTACTTTGAGCAGGAGGTTGTTCGTCCTCACAGGTGTAGACAGCAAACGCTTGGCGAAGGGATCGTCTGGGCGCAACGAGACGGATATGAGTTTCTTGAGCTCATCGTCACCCTCGGCGTTGGTCGTGGTTTCCAATCGAGATCGCAAGCCCTGAGGCGATTGTTAGTTTCTCCCAAAGCGGTAGGCACTGCTATCTCCGCTGACCTTGCTCAGTTTGACAGGCCCACCTAATGAGGTAATGCCTTTGTCAACGTTTTTGACGATGGCCGGGTGTTCGACGACTGAGACGGCACGTGACGGGATCGGTAGCCATGGCGCATGCTGGTTTCCCGTGGTCGATGTAGTGTTCTCCATGTTGTACTACACAGCGAAGGGTCTGGAGCTCGAGAATCTCTCGTGGTTATAGTCACGGGAGCCTGCAGCACGATGCTCGTTCAGTAGTTTGTGCTTATTTGTAAGCGCAGACTGCAGTGGCTATGGCTGTGGTGTATAAGATACGATTCTTGCAGACCCTGACCCAGTGAGAGGCCCGTCGCAGCTTCTCAATCGAGACAGGGATCGATCTGGTGATGCCTCTGCTGGAGTACTAGATCAGATCATACGAGTCTACGTCTACCCAAGTAGCTGCATAGTCTCTTGCCTCCTGCTTGCGCACTCGATCCTTCACACTCAGCATCTGCTACTTCACAATCGCAGGTATCATGTCGTGACGGCTGCGGCGGGGCTGCTTTTGGCCAAAAACGCACGGCCTCGCCTACGGGACGGCTAGCGCGAATCACTCGACGCTGTCTGTCTGGCAGCAGCCCTGAGTTGTCAGTTGACGACCTGCTCCGACTTGTCTCTCCAGCTCTAGAAGAAACGCCTTTCCCTTAGACAAAGCGCCCACACGTCACCCGCAAGTTGTTAGGGCCCCAGCTGCCGTCTGACGACCCCCTCGCGAAGCTCCTCCCTCCACCGACTCCCCGTGCACCATCCTAGACGGCTACACTAGCCACCCTCTATTACCTCACGCGTCTCTCCTCCATGTCGACCTGAGCCCTACGCTCTCCTGTGTCCGATCCACCGTGTGTGCGCCAGTAATCTAGTCCCCCATTGGCGCTCTTGAATTGCGACCTGTCCCCAAACGCCCCGAGGCCAGCCTCCATCTCGGACGCCCGTCTCTACAAGACCTCCGCAGCGCTTAACCTGGCCGTGGGCGCATTTCACCAACCATGAAGGGCTTTAGGCAAAGGGTCGTAAGTTGCCCGTCCTCCCAGTGGACCCTGGCAGCACACCGCACCGCCTTACCCCTCTCTATGCGCGGAGGCTAACATATCTAGTCCGAACAGCTCTCTCGAAGCAAGGATAGCAAGTCATCTAAGAAGAAGGACTCGTCTTCTGGAACTGCTTCGCCGTCGCTGGCTGCCTCCAACTCGCCCTCGGGCTCTGCTCAGGCCACGCCTTCCTCGTCGCAGACACAGCTCACCGATGCGCGAAGCAAGAGCCAGCCCGCCGCCGACGGCGCTTCCTCCAACATTGGGTCGCTACAACAGAACCCGCAGCCTTCGTCGGGTTCGCTTGCGGGTGGACCTCAATCTTTTGGTGGACAGGGCGTGATGAGTCCCGGTGTTGCTGGTAATGCCGGCGCTGCTGGTCCAGGCACGCCCTCTAGGTTGGGGCAGCCCCTTGCACCCAGCGTCGTCATCAGCCCAAGCGCGCCTGTGAGTACTTGCGCATCCATAGACACATGTTCGGTAGGCTAATCAATACTTCAGCATCCACCTCCTCCTGGCGCGGCCGAGACGATGCCCGGAGATCTTGCGCCGCCCAAGGCGGGTCAGAAGTCGGGAATATTCGACCGTCTTCAAGCGACGCCCAAGGACAACATCGAGGGCATGAGAACCCCGAAGAGGCAACACTCGTCGCGCTTCGACATCTCAGACCAGCGCCAGCGTGAACTGGAAAAGCTTCCTGGTTTTCACGAGGTGCCCCCGAACAAGAGGGAGGAACTCTTCATGCAGAAGATCGACCAATGCAACATCATCTTCGACTTCAACGATGCTAGTGGCGATATGAAATCAAAGGAGATCAAGCGTCTGGCCCTGCACGAGCTGCTCGACTATGTTGCCAACAACCGCCAGGTCATCACCGAGAAGATGTACCCTCGCGTCGTCGAGATGTTTGCAAAGAACCTGTTCCGACCCATCCCA
>Ga0268250_10000220_pt1 | contig 28801 bp, 23 predicted proteins | sample AgamicAsSfe_FD_200448 | JGI IMG/M metagenome (GOLD analysis project Ga0268250, IMG submission 200448) | Agave microbial communities from Guanajuato, Mexico - As.Sf.e (v2) (version 2) | ecosystem: Host-associated > Plants > Phyllosphere > Phylloplane/Leaf | place: Guanajuato, Mexico | collected...
GTGAGAAGAGTGGGGGCGATAGTGAGTGATGAGAGGGGGGAAGGGGATGGGTTGAGCTGGACGAGGAACACATGGGAGGACGTACTCTGATACGAATTCGTCACGGACTAGGCGGAGGATGAGGGAGGATTTGCCTGTTGGGAAGGATGTTAGTGACGATGATAGTGTGAGATGTGGTGAGTGGTGTGAACATACCACATCCGCCATCGCCACAGACGGCAATTGAGATTCTGTTCTCTTCGTCCATTGTTGACTGTAGAGCAGTCCGGGGGATGTTGAACGTCGAGACGATACGAGTTGACGATCGAACAGCTATTTCGGAGTGGCAAGCACCGACCAAGACAGCTACTATATAAGCCGCGAGCCTGAGATAAGGCGCCAAGACCGGAGCTTCTTGAGGTTACAGACGTCGAGTCCGATATGCGTCAGCTCGCAGATGAATGATCCGACCTCGTACGACCAGTCTGGAAGTGGCGTTGTTTGAAGTTGGTGTCAAACGAAGCTTATGCTGTGTAACACGATCGTGAGCCGTTTGCCCACGGACTGGCAGGAATGAAGATAGTCGGTAATGAACAACGATGGAAACGTGAAAGCTCGAGCTCCGAGTGATCGAGTGGAGGTCCAAGATTGCGGCGACGCTTATGTATGCTGCAAGTGCACGCCGATGGACGCGGGCAGATGCAGTAGACGCCAGTAGGTTGTGACACCAATGCAGATGCAATATGCAGACGGCCTATGTTTCTTTTTCCAGGTATAGCCGGTGTGGTGGAAAGTCTTGTTGACGTATGGATGACTGTGTTCTTTTTATCTCATCCAACACATCCACAGCACAGCACAGCACAGCACGATACGCAAAGGAAAGAGCACGAGCAAAGGCGCAGCCAAGCAATGCGAGAGGAGAGGGAAAGAGAAGGGAAAAGCAAGACGAGAGCAGAGAGCAGAGATATGCATAATCGAATAATTTCGTGTCATGTACTGCAGTGCAGTGGAGGAGAAGATTGACTCGTAAGGTTAGGTTGGCAGCGACAGCGGGACTCTGACCGGCCAAGCCCAGTGGCAGGCGACGGAAGAAAAAATGACAAGGGTCGAGGGGGAGAAGGACCGCGCGAAAGACACGGATACCATGATACCATGATACCATCGACCTCCCAGCCGCTTGCGTGGCGTGTCAAGTCCTCAAGAAGGGAGGTGAAAGCATTAATATCATCATTGAGCTAGGAATCAAAAAATGTCACTCGGTCTCGGCTGTTCACGTCGTAGTCATCGTAGTTCAGCTCAGTGGAGGATTTCATGATTCCATGAAATAGCCGCCGGCCACATCGGCGATATGTGGTAATGCTTGAATCACCCCTCCGCGCTTCCTCTTTCTTTGACCTGTTGCAGCGCAGATTCTGTCCTTCTGAAAAAGCTAATCTATGCCGTATACCGAGAGCGATACTTGAAAACGATGCATCGGACGCAGCCGAAAGACCGAGACTTAGACCAAGACCAAGACCACTGGCAATGTGCCCGTCGTCGTCAAGCTGGACCTTGTGACTGGACTAGAAGTTGAAGCTAATGTTGGACGCTAACAATATTCAATGGCGGCTTGTGCGGAGAGAATGAGAGAATGAGGGGTCATGGCGACAGTAGTGCGCAAAACTTGGTGCGAACAGGCGACAACGGACAGGGGCTCTCCGGCAATGTTTGATTGTGCTCGCTGTTCTTCATTCTGGAGAGATCTGAGGAAAGTATGGTAGGAAGATTAAATGATACTCAAGCCAGAGTCGAGGGGTAGGGGGGAGTTCGTCCGTCCAATTCTAATACTCCGATCCAGCCTCGAATAATGAACGACTACGACGACTACGACTACTAACCTACGTAGTCCACCTCAGTACATCCTCCTCGCAAAATCCACCGCTTCAGATCATCCACCATCGGGTCTCAGCATCATTTCAGTCCCACTCCGTACACTGCTCCGTACACTACTGCAATCTACTGCCGCTCCTCTGTTACGCTTACTGTCACAGTCACAGTCAACGACTTCGCAATCGGCAAATACTGTACCTCGACCCCACCTCAGCTCGAGTCACCGAGGTATCGCTTGGTTTCAGTCAAGTCACGACCGTAGTTTTCTTCATCGGCACCGATCGCCACAATCCCTACCCCTGTCCCTCCTCTCCTCTAATCCCTGCTGGCTCAATCGCAATCGCTACGACCCCAGCTCAAACAACACCAACCAGATTGCCGCTCGGTACCGCGTGTTAGCAGTGCCACCAGTCCTTGTACAAGGATGCTGTGAGCTACCTCTTACGCTCCAAGGACATGAATACATCGCACTTACCCTGGTCACTGCCTCCGCATCCAGTTCTCAGGCAGTGTGCAAAGCGGAGGATGAACATGATCCCGCTGCAGCCACATCTCGCTTACACATCTCCTCCACTTCGAGGCAAACGGCGAGTTGGCCGCTGGGCCGCACAGATGGCCCTACCCAACGGCAAACGGCCTCTGACCTCGTGCTCGCGTGCTCGCGTGCGCGTGCCGCTTCCTCCATCCTCCATCCGCCATCCTTAACCAACCTGATTGTACACACCCTGGAATCCTCCATGTAGCCAAGAGTACAATTGCGTACGGTAAACAGTAAGCATGTCACTGGTATGTATACCGACACTCGCCATCCTCTTCTCACCCTGGACTTGTTCGCCGCTGAGCCGTGCCAATTGCACGCAGGACTCGAGATAGTATGGCACGACGTGGCCACGAGGGATGTGATTTTGCTGGTGAATTATGCTGTACTATGCTATACTATGCTACTCTAATAGAAGCAGACACGGCTCTTCAAGCCGCTCTTCTGTCCGGAGTCTCGTCTTTCGAGCAGTCTTCTTCCGACAGCAATCCATCGAACATTGCCAAGAGCCTCCCTGCCATCTAAAGGGACAATTACCTTCCTCATCCAGCTAACCCACCCCTCATCCAGCTCACCCACTCAACCCCTTCGGCCTCATACAATCACAGGCTCAAACACCCACACGGCTCGGATCCCGTAGTCGCTGACACACTTTACAGGCGTGCCCAGTCCTCCACTATCTCGGGGTTTGCCGGCACAGGGCGCAGCATCAGCACGACCACCCACGATGTCTGCACCTCTTCATGCACCTCTTCATGCACCACCAGCACCACCAGCTCGCTTAAGCACGCCGATGGAGATCCGTATGCAGCGTGCGTGCATTGTGCATACAGTAGCAGTCCTTCCCACCTCCCAGTGCCCTGCCTTTCCCCCATGCCTCTTCTCCCCTCCTTCCCACCGCTTCATTCGAAAACCGCTACGACTCTCTCAATACAACCGCTACTGTAACAGCCCACCTCGTGGACGTGGACGCGAAACGTGGCAGCCGACACACGAAACGACAGATATAGGGGTGCCGTTGGTACCTTTCTGTGCCGGACCGGAAGTCGAGCCTCGAGCCTAAATGTGGGTGTGGGTGTGGGCGTGAGCGTTGGCAGGGGGTGTGGCGGTGGCAGTGGACGTTGTGCATGATGTGTACTGGCTGGCTGGCGGGCTGGCTGGCAGACTGGCAGAACGGGTGCGTGCGTGCGTGAGTGAGTTAGTGAGGGAGTGAGTGCACAGGTGGGCATCCGATACTGTGCACCTTAAGCTCGCTAGTATCCCAAACGTGACAATCGGCGAAGCAGGGCGACACAACGAGGTACCGGTAAGCAAAGTCATCATCATCACCTTCCTCCCGCATTTCCAGTCTCCTTCAGGTAGCCGAGTTTGCAAATCAGGCAAGCAACGGCGGAAAGGCGCAGCAGGCAGCGTTGTGAAGGTTCGCCCCTCTGCAAAAAGGTGGTGTCGTCATTCTGATAACCATCGGTAAAACGAAGATTCGCAGTCTCGTACTTGATGCACTACCTGCGCGTTCATCCCCATTGCTGCTTTGTAGTCTGTAGCAGCGTCACGATTCGGCCAGCCATTCAGAATGTGTTCTAAAAAGTCGCCGCAACGAGCAAGCAACGGGCAAGCAACGGGTTTGCGCTGACTTCATTCACATCGTGCATACCGTCGTTATCGTTCCCAGGCGAGGTGGAATCTCGAGCTCATCTGCCAGATCATCAAGCGCGGCTTCCACCGGCTATCTTCTCTTAGAGAGTCTGTCGTCGTGATGGTTTATATTGGAACTATTCCATCTCTTTCATCACAGCACAAGATAATGCTTGTCATTCAGATCGCACCACACTGCACGCTGTCATGTCACTGGTCCGCCCCATCTCCCCTCCTTCTCCCATCACCGCCTCACACTATTCCCACCTCCACCTCCGATCAAACTCCCCGCCGAGCTCCTCCCCGACTCCATACTCCCCCTCACACTCGCACTACTACTCCTGCGTCTCCTCCTCGCCTCATCCGGTCCGTAACTCTGCAACCCACTCGCCCTCGCAATCAGATTCAGCACGTCCGTCAAACTGATCACGCCAATTAACCGTCCACTCGTGAACTGTCCCGGTAGACTCGCTGCTGTGACTGCGCTTCCTGGGACTGTGAAAGGCGGGCCGTGTGTCGGACTCCCAATTCCAGCGCTACCGCTACCGCCACCGACGGCGGAGACGGGCGCGTGCGTGCTCGTGTGGGTTAGGCTGGTGGCGATTGGTGTCGTGGGCGTTTGCGGCGTGGGCGGCGCGTCAGGATCGGTGATCCACATGCGATGGGAGCGTGTTGCTACGAGTTTCGCGATGGTATGCGCGAAAGTGCTGTAGGGTGAGATATGGAAGACGGGGAAAGAGTCTTTACCGTCTTGTACGCCGCGTTCGTTGAGGATGACGGTGATGAAGTGAATGCAGCTGCCGTTTAGGAGCGGGAGGGATGTTGATTTAGTGAGGAGCTGTGGGTGTTGTCAGAGAGTGTGATAGGAAGTGCGGGAAGTGTTGAAAGGTATGAACGGGTTTGAGAGAAGTGATGGGGAAAGGCTCACTTTGACGTCGACTTGAGAGATATTGCCGATGACATTGCTGTGATTGTCGAGGACGGGAAGGGATGAGATGCTCTCGTTTGCCATTAGCTCGAGAGCTTCGATCAGAGGTTTGTCGCCACTGCTTAGGTCAGTACAACCCGCGCCGAAACGCCTCACTTCCAACATACTTGATAGAATGCACAACCCTCGGACCCACCCCCAGAGAATGCAGCGTCTGCTGGAAAAGCGCATGAACCTGCTCAAAGTGCCTTCCCTGTTCCCAGAAGAACCTGACCAGACGGAGCTGAGTCAATACACCCGCCACGGCCTGCTCGCCCTGTTTCGTCACAACGATCCTGTGGACTCCGCCTCCAAAGTACGGCACTGCTTCTGTGAGTTCGGCGTTATCGGCCAGCTCAATCAACTCTTCCTTTTGTCCCAACTCCTGGATATCCCGCAAATACACAGTCTTGCCCTCTTTGATCTTCCGAATGAGCTCCGCATGAGATGCCGCCATGCCCACAACAGGGTGCGCCAATCCCACAGCTAGCAGGAGGTACGCATTGAGATCTTTATAATCAAACGTGCCCACCACAACCTCACTCCCCACATCCCTCCTCACCAACAACACATTCGGACTCCCCACCTCAATCAGCCTCGCCGTAGCATCTTCCACACTCGTTCCCAGCTCAACCCAATGCACCAGCCCAGGATCGATGATATCCCTCAACTTCAGCGTCTTCCAATCTCTGCCGACAAACGTACCGTCGCTTTCGTGGGCAAGGGGCGGGTTGTTGAGGAGATCTGTGAATGCTTGTTGGCCCATTGATGGCTGGCGCTCGCTGCGCATCCGTGGGGATGGTGGCGGGTTGCGGCGGGAATCGGCGGCGAAGGATTGGCGGTGGGAGGTAAGGATGCTGGGACTGGGTTGGGGGTGGCTGGAGGCAGCTGTGGGCGAGAGGCTTTGCGATGAGATCGTCCGAGAAGGTGTTCGCGTTGGGTCGCTCATTGTGGCGTGCTGAGGGAGAAAGTTGGAGGTCGTTCCTGAGGAAGGCGCAATGAGATGGGATGATATGATGGATTCAGCTGTTTAATTGGAGAAGCTCTGCAGGCGATGCGTCATCAGCATAGATCTTAGCTCGATCAGAACACAATCATAGCATGAAGCAGGAATGAGTCCAGGTTTGTACAAGCAAGAGCGTGCAGATGTTGAGAGTATGAGGCTGAGTACTTCGTAGTTTGCAATCTCAAGAGATGCCTAGGCTCGCCACGTCATGCGGGTCGAACTCCGATGGTCCCCTTGTAGAAGCACGACTTGTGGAGCATATAGATCATGTGTCTCTTGTGCCAGCAAAAGCACCAAGATAAGAAGAAGAGAGTCGGAATTTGATCATGACCATTGACCTGATTTTGGTCCTCCTCCCATCCTCCCGTATATCCAGATCCGTCCATTTCATCTCAATTGCCTTATCCATTACCAACCAGTCCACATTTTGCCCTTTCCATTACTGTCCTCCCACTTCCTCCAAACAAATTCCCATTCTCACATCCCCGCCTCCCAGCTCAATCAAGGCCCTCAACCGCACTGTCCCCTCCATCCTCCTCAGAGTTTCCAACATCCCATCCGTCCCACTCTCCCCAACCTCCCGGCACACTCAAATCCGCGTTCGGATCCGCCTTGTCCTTTCCCTTCCTGATCCTGTTCTTGGCTCTGTCATCCTCCTCCAGCAGATCCATGGCGGTGTGGAAGTCCCCGTCCGCCGAGGCAGCTATAGCTTCGACGCGTGAGCGTGGTTCGAACCCCATGTCCAGTAGTGTTTCGATGCAGCGGTCGATGATTTGTTTCGATGCCGATGAGGGCTGGGCGATAGATGGTTGAGTGGTGGTCAGAGGTCTTACGTATGCAGCCGGCGGCGGAGGAGGAGCCCAGGTGAGGACTTCCTTCAGCAGATCGCGCTGCTGTGTGTCAGACTGCTCAGGTCTCGCTGGGACTGGCGGTGCGGTGATTTGAGCGTTACCGATGACGAGGGGTAGTGTGTTATAGAAAGGGTCATAAGCCGATTGGCAGTAGCTGCCGCCTTCGTGCGGCATCCTACGCTTGCTCAAGCTCTGTACGTTGTCCAAGGGAATTGGCGCCAGCAAAGTCCTCAACGACTTGACCATGTGTTGCAACTGCACGGTTTCGAACTCAACACCAGCATCGGAGTGCGGATGTGCCATGATCCAGTTGATGCCGTTTGCAGCATTGTCGAGTGCCTGGCTTTTCTCCGGCCCAGTATTCCCGATCTGCCAGAGTTCATCCTGGAATCTGTGAAACACGTCTGGAATCTTGCCAGCACAGACTTCCTGGAAAGCAGGGTTGACTCGAGTTGATCGTTGCTGAAATGAAGGTGGATGCGCTGCTGCTGCGTCAATGCTGGGTGCTGCAATTGTCGTTGGTGCAGCCTCATATTTGATTGAGTTCTGCCATATGGCATCCTGATTCAATTTCGATACTTTCGAGTTGAGGATCGAGGGCATCAGTGGTGCTTGCAGTCTTGACGATGGTGATGATGCTTTCGCCTCTTCGGTACGAGTCATCTTGTTGACTGCTGCAGCTTTTACTTGACGAGCCATCGCCAGCCGGCTCTTGTTCTGTTGCTCGAGCAGCATAAGCTGCCTCTCATAGTCATCCAGAGCTGTACCCTGGGCACTCGGTTTCGGTTTCGGTTTCTGAGACACCTCTGCAACGCCCGCCAATGGAGCGCTTGCAACATTTTGTTCTTGACGAGCCATCATCAGCCGCCTCTTGTTCTGTTGTTCGAGCAACATGAGCTGCATCTGATAGTCTTCGAGTGCTCCGCCTGGGATCTGCGGCTCCGGTTGCATCACAGCGGACCGAGGACCACTCGAGGGTGGCTGCCCCTGTTTGATGCCATTTGCAGTTGTCGGGAATGTGTTGCTGGTCAAGTGGGAATACATATCTGTCAATGTTGGGCATATGTTGCTGGTCGATGGGATGTACCCCTGTGTGGTGCCAGGTGTCGGGATTACATTGCTCATCGGCGGGAAGTATAACTGGTTCATGTCGCTCGTAGACGGTGGGAGCATGTTGCTAAATGGTGAGAGGTAGAACTGGCTCATGTCGATTGAGGACGGCGGAAACATGCTGGTGGTCGATGGCATCCCATACCATCTGCTGGAATTGGGCCCAATCTGGTTGTGATACGCCATCTGTGGTGCTATTGGAGGCTGTTCATAATTGTACCCAGACGAGTTGTGCGACGTAATCGGTACTGGCCTGGGTGCGGTTTGTCCGGCAGTCTGAGCCCAGATCGGTACCGTCCTGGATGCGGTCTTTTTGACAGCGGGAGCTGGTGCAGGCAATTTTGCAGTGCATACAGGCACATCCCAGTGATCGGAAGTACATCCCTTTGGTTCGACAAGATTGTGTGACTTAATCACATTTCGCGACCTGGCAGCGACTGTCTCACTTTGCTTCGCCTTCACGTACTGCTCAAACTGGACAGGAAGACGCGGGATGGGCTCTGCTTGCTTGACTTTGGGAAGAGCACCGCACGACGCGGATGCTCGAACGTCTTTTTTCGACAGCAGCTTCCATTGCGATTTTAGCTGGTCTGGTGACCTTGTTGAATGTTAGTTTGTGGTTTGCAACTCATGATATCCAGTGATTACCTGTTGATGAACTTTTTTGCCATGTCTGCCCAAACTTGGTGGCTCAAAACGACACGATCCTTTCCATGCATCAGCTCTTCCAGCAGGTGGTCCTCGCTTTGGACCCAAGCACGAGGACGATTTGGGTCAGCTTTGTTGTCCTTGAGGGGCAGCACAGGTTCAGTCTCAACTTCGTTGTGGTTCTTGCTGCTAGAACTGCTGTCATTGCAACACTGCGTAACAGCTGCCGAAGGTTGGCTACGTGTCACAGGAAGACGTCTTGCTATTTTGAAGTCGGGTAGGTATCTGAACTCCTCTACACTCTCCGCAATGTGTGTTAGTAGTTTTCTTTGGGTCTTTCCTGCGAGATGGTATTGAGCGGGGACAGTCAGATTGCCGATTGTGTCCTCGTGAAATGTCTGACATAGTTGGGGGACCCATCCATCCCAGACGGTATTAGGGTAAGTGGCTGCATCAGTGACTCGACGAGCCATGATCTTGTTGTATCCATCCAGAAGTGCTTTCAACAGTGGAACCTGCTTCATCATGCTCTCCTCGTACCACACAGCGTCATCCATTGAGCGGTCCTGCCATTCCAGGAGATATTCGACGACATGCTTTGTCGGATTTATTTCAGGTCCATAGCATATTTGGCGCCTTGTCACGATACGCTTCGGCATCCACATGTTGATGATATTGATGTCTTTCTGGCCCTCTGGCGACGCCTTGGTCTTAGGTTTTGTTGCACCTGAACATGACACTTTGGCAGGGGCAGCTTCCCCTTTGAGAGGCTGACATGAATTCTCTGTGCACGACAACTTGATATCAGCTTGTGTCGAGACGCTTGTGCGTCTGTCCGGTGCCGAATCCTTTTCGCCGGACACCTTGTTGTCAGATTGCACCGGAACGCCTCTGAGGACATCCACAGCATTCGCTCCAGCTTTGACGGCTTCCTTCAGTCCGCGCGGAAAGTCTTGACAGGCCATGTTCAATGTGTTGTTCAGCTCAACCTTCGAAGACTGGACAGCAGCAATAAGCTGGCTGACTCCAAGCGAAATCGACTTCAGTGAATCTGCAAGGCGTGCTTCAACTGGGTCGTTCTTTCCACCCTTAGGCAGCTCTGGCACTTGTTCGAATGGACGTGCTACAGTGGCGGGGTCACTGAAACTACTCACATCAGCAGTGCCCAGGCCTTGAAGTTGCTCTTGGAAGTGCGACAGAAGAGGCTGGTACTCGCTGGCAGTCTGGACAATGGGAGTTGCCTGTGAAGTAAGGTGCAAGGCATCAGCAGGCGAAAGGAGTGCTGCTGCCGCCGCTGCGATGCTCGCCGGGTTGTGTGCCAAATCAGAAGAAGCGCCTGCAGCAGCTTTGTCGTTTTGATACATTTGTAGTTTCGGTTGCGCAGCATACACGTCCGCGCTTTCAAATTTCCTGGGTGGTACTGGTGATGCAACCGAGTCGCCTTCCCAGTCTGAAACATCAAAGAAGTCTGCCGCCGCTGCAAATTGGCTCTTCCATGCCTTCCGAGACTCTTCGTTCACATGCGCTTGTGTTGTTGCCCTGCCATACGCAGCCAATCTTAGCTCTTCCGCTGACAACGCATCACCATTAGCAAAGACAAAATCCGGCACGTCATACATCCCTTGATAACCAATTCTGCCTGCTGCGCCAGGGCCGTGGTCTGACTTCTTGATGGATTGTACGATCGTTTGGAGGTGCTTGGAAGCTCCAGTACGACCATCATTCGCTGGGATGATATCGGTCTGCTTCTGAGCTCCATGGCCAGCATCGACACTCATCAATCGAAGCTCTTCCGGTGACATCGAGTCGCCACTAGCAAAGACAAAATCCGGCAGGTCGTACTGCCTGTGAGTTTCGGTTGTCCTTGCTTTAGTGCTTGATGCTGGCTTCTTGGTGGACGACTTGGTGCTGTTGAGTTGCTTCGATGATCCGGCATGGACATCCTTCGCTGCAGGCGCGTTGTCTTTGGCCTTCGCTACTTCGCCAGCACTGAGACTCCTCATTCGAAGCTCTTCTGATGACCACAGATCCAGGACAAAGTCCGGCACAGCGAACTGCGTGTGAGAGTTAGTCCAAGTAGCTGTAGAGCCTGATTCAGGCTTCTTGGTGGACGAGTCTGGGCTGTGGAATTTCTTGGATGATCCGGCAGCAGCGTTCTGCTCTGCGATGATCCTGGCTCTTCGCTGAGCTTCAAGACTAGCACTCTGCTTCTCCTTCCCCTGCCTCTTCTCATTCTCATTCTGCTCTTCCATGAATCTCCCACTCTTCTCAACCACCCCAACCAATGCCGGCTCAAACGCCGCCGGCAAACTCCCGTAACTCGCCCACCTCTTCGCATGTCCCTCATTCTTCTTCTCCGTCGGGCTCAACTTCGGCGCGTTCCTCGACAGTGGCAAACTCTCTCCGAACGCAAAGCTTTTGACTGGTGTCGTGACCATTGCTTCTTCCTTTCCCTTTCCCAATAGCTGTTCCTTAGACAAACTGATGACAGGTTCAACAGGCTCGGTAGTGTTTTGTGATAGAGGTACAGGCATCTTCTGACCCTTTCGATTTTCCTCACGCGCTTCAGCTGTTTTGCGTTCGAGTTCTCGCCATTCTGCGATGATGTTGTCGCGGCGCTGGATGTCGAAGGCGTGGGTTGGTGGCATACGTTGCACTGCCGCGTTGAACTCAGCCGTACCTGAGTGGTCAGGTGGTTGGGGTAGTGGATCTTGGAGACGGTGGCCGAGCTCGAGTGCGCTTCCGACCTGTTAAGTGAGGATGTCAGCTTGGGAACAGGATATTGTGTGTGAAGTGTAAGATAATCTGTAAGCGAGTTGTCACGCATATGAGACTCGAGAGTCGTGAATTGCGAGAGTCATGAGAGCCACAAGTTGCGAGCCGCGTGTGAGACACAACATCGAAGCTAGCAGGTCATCATACATACCAACACAACACCCCCATCCTCCTCATCCAAATACGTCAGCGCAGCATCCGGTTCCCTCTCCAACAACTCATCATACGCCTGTCTCGACATTCTGATGACTCCATCTACAGCACCATTACCATTACCATTACCAAAACCAAAACCAACACCTGAACCATTACCTGAACCTGAACCTGAGCTTCGTCGTCGTAGATCCTGAACATATTCCGAAGGTGAATCAACGCTAGTCCCAGCTTCAGAGCGCGGGATCAGCTTCTTCACCCTGAAGGGCGGGAGCATCGTGGGGGTGGGCTGTACTGTGCTGTACTGTGCTGTAGTAGCGCGTTGTTGTTGATGTGGTTGTGAGACGGTAAGATATAGGGTGATGTCAAAGACAACCGCCCCAGTGAAGTGAGAGCTGGCAATGAGCGTCTGTATGAATAGACAAGGTTATGATGATGATGATGATGATGATACCTTAGTAGTGGGAGCGAGACGTTCCCTCTATTCAGGAGTCACACAGAGAGTCGTGGAGCTGGAGCTCGAGCTGGGCTGTGACTCGATGAGTCCCGTGGGGAAAGCTTGGCTTGGCTTGGCTTGGCTCGGCTCGATTTGCGGGGTCAAAGTCCACCAGCACCAGCACAGCACGAGCCAGACCACATTGTTACTTTTCCCTGTGGATTGTAAGGTGAGATTGGAGCGCCAGTCAAGACCGCCGCTGATCTCACAGTATAGCTAAATCATGGTCACCAAAATTGGGCAAAGTCAGGGAGGCATTCATGAGACAAGACTGTAGAGAGTGATTGTGCTTGCATTGCATAGCTTCATTAGACTACTATAGTAGTTGCTCATCCGAAATCATTATTATCGTGTTGTTGCTGGATGGTATTGGTCCTCCAAATACCCATCATCATGCTCGGTCATCTTCATCATATCAAAAGAGTGTAGTGTTTGCAGGAGAAATCAAAAACCGAAATCGCAGCTTCCTGCATCCCAACCCATCCCATTCCTCTCCACTCCACAGCTCCCTCTCTCCAATTCCGTTCCAACTTCCACAGACTCTTCGGCACCACATCAGACGTACCACATAGTGCCCTTAATGGGAGTGGCCTCGCTCATGGGCGTCAACTTGGGAACATCCTCAGCAGATCTCTGGTAACCTCCAGAGCCAGCGTCACTGGGCTCGACTCCTTTGCGGATGTGGCAAATGCCACGGTTGGAGGCAAGATGAGCGTAGTAGACTGGTGGGGGCAGCGAGATTGGGGTCGTGCTGCGACAGTAGCTGTAAGACGACTCGTAGATGAAGTTCTGCAAGTCCTCCACACCCATGTTCATCTCGTCGAGGATGACGTGATAGTGGACTGGACGAGCAGTACCCTTGATGGCGGTGTGGGAGCAGAGGTAGAAGTCGTACTCAAACGGATGAGTCACACCTTTCTCCACGAGGGTACCAGGCTGAGGGTTGTGGTTCTTGTCACCCGAGGGCCCATCCGGGAAGAAGCGAACGTGGTGACGCTTGGTGGCAATGACCACAGTGAACTTGACGTTGCTCGATGGATCGAGCTTTTTAAAGACTGCTCGCATGTCGACAAGCTCCTGGTTGAGGACATGGGCGTATTGTCCTTCTGAGACACCATCGCGAAAGTAGATGACGTGAGCAGGGACGGCGTTGTTGCCAACGGCTTTCATCCACCTCTCAGAGATGGTGCCGAGCATGGAGTTGATGTTCTCCTTCGTGATCATCTCGATCCTGATGCCGTTGGTCTGTACTGCCGCAACATATCTGTACGCTGCCTTGTCGAAAGAGACGGTCATGGCCGCAATGGACGGAGTCATGAGGCCAGCACCACCATGAGAGACGTCAGCACCTATAACCATGGTCGAACGAGGAAACTTTCCACTCCTAAGACCTTGGACACCACTGGTGACCCCGCCAAGCTTGGCATTGACCTTCATCGCCACGTTGGAGCAGTACTGCGGCTGCATTCGGCCAGCCTTGTCGGCTTGCAGGACTTGAGTAACAAAGCCCCATCGACATTCGCCATTCAACTTGATGCGATTGTAAGTCGCACTGTCCCTGCTGGGGACGATGACGAAGATGATCTGAGACTTCTGGTTGTGCGTTTTGCCGACCGTGTTGTATAAGAGTTCAAGAGAGGCACTGACATCTTGAGTACCGACTTGGACAATGGGAGAGTTCTTGATTTGGCCACCGTGACCCTTGTATGCAATAGAGAATGCTGCCATGAACTCTTCGCCCTGCTGCTTGGAGAGAGCACCGCGACCAGGGTGGATGAGAAGACCCCAAGCGGTGAGCGGGAGTCTGTTGGGCTCAGTGAAGCGCTGACCACGAAGATCCCAGCGTCCAGTATTGCGAGGGTCAACCACCTTGTTGCCACCGAAGAGAATCTTCGGGTTTGGGAGGACGCGTGCTTTGACGGTTGTCGGTTTGTCGGTTATCTTGAGACCATAGTTGGCCATGTATCTGTCTTGTGCCCATCCGAGATGGCCAAGACCTTTTTCAATAGCGCCCCAACGCTGATCAGGCAAGGTGACCGCGAACTTGATCATGTTGGAGGTCTGAGTGTCGCTGAGCTTGAGAGCGAAGCGCTGGTCCTCTCTGATATCACAGAGCTCCATTGGAAGACAGACGAAGGATTTGGACTCCTTGAGCTGTTTGGTGGTCTCAAGCACAGGAAGATTGGGGTGTGCTAGGTTGATTCTGTAGGTGGTCCGGAAGTAGTCGGCAAGACTGACAACGGAGCTTCTGCCAGTCTTCTGGTCGGTGTAGTTGAACGTGTAAGTTCTGGCGTTTGCCTTGAGAAAGGTCCGGATCTTGTAAGAACGCTGCTCGCCCAAGTGCTTCGTGATTACGTTGACACCACGGAAAGACCGGAGGAGCTCGATTCGTGCACTCTTGCCATCACCGCCGGCTCCAAGGTTCGTGGTGAGCTGTTGTGGGTCACGTGTGCCAAGGACGCTGTTGGCTGCTTGGATCAGAGTCGCCTTGGTCCAGAAGGTAGTGTTGGCAACATCAACATTGACAGCAAGACTTGGGAGACCTCCAGCGGGCAGCGTCGGACGGATCGAGGCGTAGACACCTTTGGCAGCCTGCACACCAGTGCCGAGATCGAAGCGTGCTTCACCCTTGGCAAAAAAGTTGCGCTTGATAGTGATCATGCTCTTTGAGGGTCCTTCACGCATGACATGGTCGAGGAAGTCTGTGAAGATTAGTCTGCGTTCAGCAGTAGGCGGACCAGTCATCATCACTCACTGATAGCCTCAAGAACACCATTGTCGAAGCTCGTCTGACCGTTAAGCCAAGCGCGCAGGACTGCGAAGTTGACCTGCTTGGTCTGTCTGATAGTGACACGCTTCTTGTTGGCGGAGGAATTGCCCGTCCTGCCCTCTTCGGCGTTCAGGTCGACTTCAACCCTCAATTCACCAGGCTTCTGCTCGAGTGACCTGTAGAAGAGGTTAGCAAAGCCGCTCGAGTGCATTGCAGATCTGAACAGCAATCTCTACTAACCATGCGAGCTTGTTGCCATCGAAGATCCAGCCTTTGCCAAGCTTCTCTTGGACGGCCTTTGAGTTCCACATGGCCAAGATGAGACCACGCTTCTCCTCGCCATTGCCAACGACGACCTGTTCGCGTTGTCAGACTCCGTTGCACTAATCGAGACATGCTTTACTCACGTCGTATTGGTAGACAGGCTTGGAGGGGAAGTCCAACACCTCGAAGGAGTTGAGACGGATATTGACCTCCTTGCCGGTCTTATTGCCAATGGCAGGACGCTTGGGCAGGGAAGTCGGTTCATCGAACTAGACCGAGATCAGTATTGGAACAGTTCTATCCTGGTAGTTGAAGACTTACACCGCCAATGACGGACATGGCAAGAGCACCAAGATCGACATTCCTGTTGGCAATCATGTTGCTAGCCCTTGGGTTGACGTATGAGGTCACCATTGTAGTGCTTGGTTTGTTCTGTGCTGCGTGAGCTGAGTGTCATGTTGGGACAACTTGCACCAAGGAGGTGATTGTCAAGTTGACTTACTTTGGATTGGTAGTTTGTTTGAATGTGGAGAAACTGATGAGTTCACTGATTGATCGAAGTCAGCTCTGCGGCAGTGCCTTTGGTGAAAGCGAGGAAATATGAGAAAGATGATGACAGTAAACACAACATGCGCACCCTCACTCGGCACCACCAGATACTCAGTCCCACGAGACACTGAAGATCCTTTGTTGCCGTGGCGGTTGCAAACGAAGGGAAACGGTAAGATTGGTCAAAGCAAACAATGCTGACTTTTTCTGTCACAGGAAGTTGTTGCAAAGGCAAATCACAGCCACAATGTGAAGTGGTAAAGCACAGAAGACGTGGACGTACCTTGCGTGTGCTATGCAATCACGCTATGAAAGTGACTCTGTGCTGGAGCTAGGGTAAGCAAACAGCTGAGACTGTTGCTGTGAGGTCGTCTTGTTGGTTCGTGGTGGTGTGGTAGTATTGGTTGGGGGTGGTGATGTGGTTGTTGTGGTTGCAGGAAGAGGAGAGTTGTGGGTTCCGGATGAGTAGAAGAAGAAGAGGGAGAATGCAGAAGCAGAGTCTCTTTAAGTAGACAAGTGCGATCAAGCAGCGATGGTGCACGTGCCTGGCGCTACTGCAGGGCGACGACGCTATTATTTGCTTCTGAAGTGAACGAAGCAGTGAAGTGAATGACGGTGATGGTGGTGGCGATGGAGCTCGTGATGATGAGGATACCAGGTAGTGATGTGAATTTCAGATCCACGGTATGAGATTGCGGAGTGAACCTGAATGCTCGCAACGGCGGGGCGGATCTGATTCAGAGGTGTTTCAAGGAAATCTGGGGTGGCTGAGACTGGGCACGAGCTCAGTTTCAGTGAAAATATGCCAATCTCAGATTCAATGTGATCTGAAAGGTTAGACTTGGGCATGCATGAACGGTGGCGATGGTCGTCAGCTCACTCCTGTGTTCCAGTGTGTGGCATTCCTTGCGTCACAAACGAATGAGGTGCAAACATCGTCTCCGAAAAGGAGTGTGGAAGTGTTATGGTCACGTGCTGCAGACGGCAACGACGACGCCAATGAATGCAGGTTTCTGTGGGCACGGGAAGGTTCCAGGCCAGGAAGCAGTGAAGAGAGTTCGGCGGCTACAGTAGTGATGACGATTGTGTTCAATGGTTCAATGGACTATATGAGTTAATGCTGCTATTGTACAACCTCACACGGCTCCTCGCTTGTGCTAGAATGACATACTCCGAAGATGCGGTGAGGAAAATAAAATGGTACCCCCCAAATGTGCATGTGCATGAAAGGTACATGCCAATACTCTTGTGTGACTGTGCAAGGATAAGTGCCACCAGATCATCGCGATCCTCAACGCTCTCACTGCCTTCCGTCTCTCGAACTGCCGGTGCTCTACTCCTCGTGGAACATATGGTCGTGCAGAACTCTGTACCCCGTGCTTGTGCGTTTGTAAGTTTGTGAGCATTCTACACGGTCCCGTGGTAGCATTTGAAGTATGCATATTCCGGTGTGGAACCGCATCCGCCGCATGAATTCATTTGCCAGCTTCGCCAACTTCTGCTGTCTTCCATCTCGAACTCAATACTTGCATCCAATCAGCGTGGCATTGCTGGATATCCATAGGGAGATGCTTGTGGTTGTGGAGTAGCGACAGGTAATCTGTTCACATTTGCTCTGGAGAAGTCGGTGACGCGAATGAGATTGACCATTCTTTCGGCATTGAATCGCGTCGCATTGTATGTTTCAGCGCGAGGTATCATGCTGAGTAGTCGCAGCACCTCTGCAGGCAATGGAGGAGGCGGCATGGCAGCCATCAGTGGAGTCCCGCCATTTTGCTGAACTTCGTTGCGCAAAGAAGTGTTCTTCGCATTGAGACGTCGACCAGCAGCACCCTTTAGAGGTGAGTCGCCTCGTGCAATCTTTCGCGGCTGGACGCTCTCGTTGTCTGAATCGTCTAGTGGTCGCTTCGGCGACTGGTTCATCTGTAAAGGTGCAATGATCGATGGCCTTGGTGAATTCATGATGGGTTGTGGTTGCTCTATACTTTGCAGTGCCATTTTTGGTCTGGCCTGAGTCTGGGGCGACACTATTGGCCGTGTGGCGATTGGGTCGAACCCTTGGCTGGTGAAGCGGGATGTGAACAGGGCGAGCTTCGGATCCTCCGGGAATAGATCCTGCATGCGTTGCTCGAGTTTCGTGACTTGGCTGAGCTCGCCGTAGTGCGACTCAAAATGATGGAAGTACAGGTATAATGGTTTAGCCCTTGATAAGGTTTCCGGCTTCTGGGCGAGCCGACTGACTGTGGTCTCGAAGACGGCACGAGCGTCTATTGCCGGAAGATCAGTACCTGCTTCGAACTTACAAGGAATTCCGGGGACTTACTTGTGGTATCGTTGATAGCTACCAGGTGCTTCAGGTATTCCAATGCGAATTGCTCGTCCTCCTTGAATAGCTTCATACCACGATCGAAGATCTTTGTCGCCGCAGGATCTTTGTAACAATGATGTTCGAGCAAAGCACTTGCAATGTACACATCACTGGTCAGTCTGCCTCTAGCGCGAGCATCGGTGAAGACTTGTCTAGACCCGCCTATCGGCTCACCAACCTTGCCCTTTCCTTGTATACGCCTCATGGCACGCATCATTGCAATCCAGACGAACGAAATGGTACGACTGATGAGCTTTACTTGAACATCATTACCATTGGTTAGCGCATCAGTCTGTAGCTTTGCAAGTTCTTCCGGGCTCGACTCAGTAGGCTCATCAAACCCATCGTGGCCATTCATGCGTGCGATTGAGTTGACTTGTGCTTGCTGTGCAATCATGGCTGTCTTTGATGCCGCATCTTCCTTGATGCGAGCGATTGTTTGGATTTCGCGTTCCTTGATTCTGATGATCAAGCTGTAGAGGGCATCCAACACTTTGTCAAGAGGCTCACGCACAGCCTTGCCTTTTCGGACGATGCTCTCCTCTCCTTCTTCCATTGTCGTCGTGCTTTCTATCCGGTCTGCTCGCTTGAGCGCAAGCAGAAAGCTCTCCGGATTTGCTGCTGCACCGTTCGACAGGAAGTCGTTTCCTTCTGAATCGAGGCCATTCGCAAAGCAGAAGTCGGCAGCATCGCACCACATCTCTGGCCAGAATCGCAGTGCCATCAAAGCTTGCCGATACGTGTACAGAATGCGAGCTTTGTATGCGGCCGCGTCTTCCTCTTTCAGCACGAGCGCATCATCTTTCTCCCATGCAATCCATTGCTGCCATAACTCAACCTGCCTAGCATATTCCACGTCGCCGTCAAAGCCAGGTGCAGGCGCAAGAATTGGCAATGTGGCTCGCTGGAGACCCCGAGTCAGGTTCTGTAATTCTGTGTTCGAGCTGCGTGCAGTCATGTAGGAGGGCGATTTCTCCTGCAGGAATTTACGGCCCTATATAGTTTAGTCATAAGATTTCAAGGGAAGATCACCAGAGGACTTACAGTCACCTTGTTCAGACCCATCTCGAAAGCATCATACTCCTTCCACAAGGCATTTAAGGCTTGTGTCGGAATGCAGATAGCACGCTGGTATGCCTTACGCAAAGAGTCCATTTTCTGTTGATCTTGCCAGCCGGTGCCACCTATCTGTCCTGGGCCACTACGGAGGAATTGCACATAGTCTTGCCAAAGAGGGCCAGAGTCTTTGTCAAGGCCGATATTCTGTAGAACAAAGTCATAGGTTTGACTGATCACTTGGCGAGCACTCCCGGATGTGTCAGAGGTGAGGTTGTTCCTGCGACGCACATAATTCAGGTACGTGGTCCAGAGCTGTACATTTGGCACTGCTAGCAATGACTTGTTGAAGATTTGCTCGACCTTGAAGAACTCGTTCTGCTCCAATTCCATGTTCGTGTACGCGACCCACTGGTCCGCCTGTTTTGCGTAAGCATGAGCTGTTGCAGGACGTGCGTATCATTCTTTCACTTACGGCGTGCGGAAACACTGCAAAGAAGCGATCATACACAGTGCGAGCCTCATCCAGCTTGTTGCGCTTCTTGTGCTCACTTATCAGTAGTAGCCAAGCCTCGGTATCACCTCGTGGATCGTCCTTGATTCGGTCCTCAAGCATACCTATGCGATCATGTGGGAGACGAGCGTTGGGCAAAGACGTCGCTTCTGCTTCAGGAACAGCTTGTACTGGAGCACTTGGGTCTGGCGCACTTGGCACATTCACAGGAGTTTGAACTCCATTTCCGTCACCAGCAACTTGGGGAGTAGAAGGAGGAGGTGAGGCATCGGTTGGAAGCACGGTGTCACTGGGAATGGGTTGTTCTTGTGTTTGAGCGACTTGAGAGGAAGCTTGTGAAGGAACAGCACTAGCAGGAGACTGCGGCACAGACTGCTGGGGAGTGCTTGAGATACCACGATCTACATTGACTGCTGCTTTGACTTCCACCTCTTGCACGTTGGCCACTGGATCATACTCCTCGTCATCTTCTTCTTCGTCATCATCTATGAATCCACCTATTGTCTTGGGCTGCCTTGGTGGCGTTGTACCGTTTGTCGCATGTGCGGTCTCAGTTGCTGAGTCGTCTCGCATCGACATGAGGAAGACCTGCTCGGCTTCATGATCTGCCATTGCTAAAGGTGAGGATGTCGACTTGCGCCGCGCGCGATTAAGAAGGTTTCGTGGCTTTGCTCAGATGACTTGTCGCAGCTAGAGGGAGAGGCTTTGTGCAGTATAGAGAACACTGAGCACAAAATTCCCGGCTTGTAGTGAGTTGATGGTATAAGCGCTGTGACAGAACGTGTGATGGTGTTGAGGTTGTGCAGATTGAAGATAATGATGATGATGGACGACAAAGCTTGAGGAGAAAGAAGATTGGTGAAACCCTGCAAACTCGCTTCTCCATTCGGCAGTCTACGATACCACATCTCGGTAGTACATCGGAAGTGATTTTCAACACGCGCCGCGCCTACCTCACGCGTGCCTCCAGGGAAACAAGAATACCCCGTCTGCTCTTTCTTTCCTAGCTCCTTCATACCGACAATCGATTCAATAACAAACAAAACATAGCAGCACGCTAATACCACGCCAATTCATCTACCTCTACTCCCTCACATTTCATCGTCCTCATCTAGGAAACCACATCTTACCAGCATCCTCCTCTTAGGACGCGACTACCTTTTTCACTACCCCTCAGTCACATCACATCAGCAAACATGTCCGTCGTCTCACTTCTCAACGTCGATGTCAAGAACAACCCTGCTCCTTTTGGTGCAAAGTATGAGTTCGAGATCACCTTTGAGTGTCTCGAGCCTCTGCAGAAAGGTATGTCCCTCGGGTCGACGTAGCGAGTCTTGTTGAACACTCTTCTGACACACTTTGACAGATCTCGAATGGAAGCTGACCTACGTTGGATCTGCCACATCGTGAGTATCTCAATCCTTCACTCTTTCTCCTCTCCCTCATTCCTGCTGACACACCACGTTCTACAGTGCTGAGCACGACCAAGTCCTTGACACACTCCTCGTCGGCCCAGTCCCAGTCGGCGTCAACAAGTTCATGCTCGAAGCAGACTCGCCAGACTTGTCAAAGATTCCTGACACGGAGATTGTTGGCGTTACCGTCATCCTCCTCTCATGTGCCTACGACGACCGCGAGTTTGTTCGTGTCGGGTACTACGTCAACAATGAATACACAGACGAGGCACTCATTGCCGATCCTCCCACCAAGCCAATCATCGAGAAGGTGAGGAGAAGCATCCTTGCTGAGAAGCCCAGAGTGACGCGCTTCTCCATCAAGTGGTCAGTATCCAGCAGTACACACAAAACTCAAGTTCATCCACTTATTTTGTCAGGGACTCTGAGGAATCTGCACCGGCTGAATTCCCTCCTGAGCAGCCTGAGGCCGACATTGCCGAAGACGACGAAGCTGCCTACGCTGCAGAGGAGCTTGCAGAGGAAGAGACTGAGGCCACCGAGGATGCTGAAGCACCCAAGGTTGAAGGCGAAGATGCCGAAATGGCTGGCACTGAAGAGGAGAATGCCCAAGCCGAGGTTGCTAAAGAGGAGGAAGATGATGACGAGGCCGGCAGTGAAGATCTCGAGGCCGAGAGCAGTGGTGATGAGGACGAGGAAGAGCTCGAAGAGGAGGGTGAGGAAGAGACTGGTGAGGATGCCGATGAGATGGATGTCGGTGCAGATGGCGAGAAGGAGAATGGGGGCGTGCACACCAAGGAGCCCGCAGCTGCTGCTGAGCAGCAACAACACCAGACACAGGATGTCATGGTTCACTAAGTGAGCATGGGATGGACGGGAGTGATGGCATGATGTACGATTGAAAATAACAACACAGCCCTCAAAAGGTTGGCGTTGGGGAAAAGAGGCATTGTCGGCTCGACCGACATTTCGTATTGTGTTTCACGGTAGCATACTAGCATATGTATCGAGGAGAACTAGACTAGCATCTTCGTTCTAATCTGCTTCGAACGAATTTCGTGAGTCGGAGCTGGTATCCTAGTGGTGTATACTGCGCGAATGATATGGACCAGGTCGGTATAGAACCACTAGATACCCTGATCGGAGACGATGATTGACCGTCATGGATCTGATAGAGAGACAACACGCTTTTGAGACTTATGTCTCACACAGTACTTCGTATTGCCTCAGAGTTTCCTGCAAGTAGGAAAGTCCGCAGACAAGTCAAGCCATGATGGCCGTGGTTGTTCAAGCTCACAAGTTCATAGCCAGCTCTCGAACCACACCTAGCTCGTGTCCCGGTGACTGCTTATACCGAAAGTCGAGCGCGTATAAGTCTCCGTAACCATAACCATAACCACATCAGACGAAGCACGAGTGGACATCGAGCATCGAGCAGGCTAAACGGAACGGAGCAGAGTATATCGAGGTCTGGTTAGCTTGCTTGACATATGCAAAATATGCAAAAGTGTTGATAGTCGATGGGGCACGGAGACATCGCCACCGCCAATCGCACATCGGAAGCGATAACCGATCGGGACCAGTTAAGGCAGGAACTGTACTCAAGCTGCTGCAGCATGCTGCATGTCCCAAATCATTGTGTGGGCTCTTTGCAAGCACGCATGAACCATTTTCTAGAACACCGTCGCCAAATGCTAATGCTACCTCGTAATGCAAAGTGGAATCGCGCAAGCAATCTCGTTTAGATCGCTGGACAGATCGTGACAGCGATGCAAAGGAAGAGAAAAAACGGTTCGTGCGTCATGTCTCCACACTAGAGACCCTTCGCTGGAAACCTTCTGATCTTCTGATCTCTTTTGCATCGTTCCAGTGACAAAGCTGATTCAGCTATCATATACAGGATCCTGGCCTGCTCCTCGCCGTCTCGTCTCGCCGCTCTTGCTATCGTCCAACACATCGATCAGTTGCCATACCTACATCGTCCTCTGCTCATTCTTGGCGCAACAAACTTTTCTTGCAAACCGAATGCCACGAGATAACAAGAAGCGCGGCCGCCGGGCTGAGGCTCAGAAAAGAAAAGCTGATGAGCTTGCCGACGACATCGAGGATACAGAAGATGCAAAGCGACAACGATTGTCCGAACAGCCTGATGTTGTGGCTTTGGACGAAGCTAGCCGCCAGGACTACCTACCGCATCCTGAACAGAATGGACAGCCACAGGACAACTCAGAGATGCCCTTCTACGGATTGCTGGACGAACAGGAACAGGAGTACTTTCGACGGGCAGATGATATGCTAGAAGCAAACAACTTTGAGGACCCGGAAGAGAGTACACTATTCCTGGAGAATGTGTATAAAGAAGCGGATGGGAAAGAATTGAAGATGGCATGCAGTCAGTCGAGCTCGCGCTTACTAGAGCGCCTGATTCTTCTATCGACGCCCGCGCAGTTAAAGAAGCTCTTCCAGAAGTTCAACGGACAGTGAGTTCTCGTACTTGTCAGATCGATCATGGTTTCGAGCTAACCTCGAGGCAGCTTTCTCAATCTTGTGCAACATCGGTTCGCTTCCCACTGCTGTGAAACACTGTTCAAACAATCCGCCCCAATCGTCACACAAGAACTTCTGGACCCCTCGATAATAGACTCTGCCGTCGATGCCACAGACCCGGTCGTGTCAATGGAAAACCTCTTCCTATTCGCCATAACTGAGCTACAGGGCAACCTTGGATTTCTCATGACAGATCGGTTTGGCGCACACGTTCTTCGAGTACTCCTGACCGTACTTTCTGGCCAGCCATTTGAAGAAACTGGTACCCAAAAGTCGCTGCTGGCCAGCAAGCGCAAAGAGACTGTCGAGGTCGCGAATGTAGACAAGGAGAAGGATGTGAACATAAGAGCAGTACCGGATGCTTTCACAAGGAATTTGGAGAAGATGATGACTGACAGTGTGGCTGGACTGGAAACTAGCTACCTGCGGACGCTTGCCACACATCCCATCGGCAATCCATCCTTACAGCTCCTGATTCGACTAGAGTTGACACACTTTGGCAAGCAGCGTGCCAAAGAGGAGACTTCAATCTTGAAGAAACTGCTGCCGGATGACCCATTGGTCGAAGGAACGGAAAGTGCTGCATTCATCAACAATCTTGTCTACGACGCCGTTGGCTCGAGATTACTAGAAACATTTCTGGAGCATGCGCCTGGAAAGCTGTTCAAGCAACTATACAAAGAATTCTTCCGGCAGCGTATGGGAAGTCTAGCGAGGAATGAAGTCGCAGGTTATGTCGTAGCAAAGATCGTTGAACGTCTCAGCAGTGAAGATTTGAGCAAGGCTGTTGAGCTTATCCTACCTCAAGTACCTAACCTAGCAGAGCGTGGGCGCACATCCCTCGTCCGTATCATCATCGAGCGATGTGCTGCTCGTGGCGTTGACACTGCGAAACTCGCTGAGACAATACACGACTGCTGGGCTGATGATGACAAGCCAGACAATCTTTCGCTGGCCAAGATGCTACTCATCTCACCTTCGGAAGCTGCGGCTGTCGCAACGGTCACGGGTGTTGTCCCACCCATAATCGATATACCCTCGATCATACCAGCAGACCCGCCGACGAAGATCATACCGACCACACCAGCATCAATACACACTTCGCTTCTGGCACAAACCATGCTACGCACGCCTGGCGTCACTGCCACACTGATAAACACAGCCATCTCTAATCTAAGCGACCCTCTCTGTCTTCGCCTCGCCTTCACCCCGACTCTTTCGCCCATCCTTCAGACCTCTCTTACCGCTCCGTCGGCACCACTGATCTTTCGTCGGAAACTCATTAAGCGCTTCTACAGCCATATCTGTGCCCTTGCACTTGATCCTGCTGGTTCTCACCTTGTCGACGCCATTTGGGCAGGTACGCAAGGTATGGCGTTTGCACGCGAGCGCATCGCCGAGGAGCTTGCTGAATCAGAAAGTATCCTGCGAGATTCTCGTTGGGGTCGCAAAGTCTGGCGCAATTGGAAGATGGACCTCTACCGTCGCAAGAGGCGCGAATGGGTCCGCAGCGTACGCGGTGAAGTCGGCAACGATGGTTTCTTGAGCTTCCCTGGCGGTCCAGGCAGTAGTGACGAGAAGCCTAACCCAGAGCAGGTACACAAGGCGGTGCGGACCAAGCGCAAGCAGGGCAAGGAGCTGCTAGCGAGCGAAGTTGAGGCAATCAAATACAACGGTGGCGAAAGTGCCGAAGTGATCGAGAAGACCGCAGCAGTCGTCAAAGATTCGACGCCGATCATCAAAGCACCCACTGCGCCAAATCGAGGGTACAACCGGGTGAGGGGTGGACAGCAACACAATCAGCGGGACGATGGAGCAGCACAGGGAAAGAGTAAACTCGATCAGGCGCGGCAAAGATTCGTCATGAACAAGGAAAAGAGGGAAAGGGAGATGGCTCATCAGTAGGGCTGATCGGTGTAGATTTTACAGGAAGATGGTTCAAATTTGATACCCTTTGGCGGCGAATGTGGATGGACATGGAATTTGAATATCCTAAACGGGAACTCGGATTTACATACTGCATTGGCATGTGGCTGAGTTTGTCTAGTATAGCATAGCATAGCGTGGCTTGGGGCTGTACTTTGAAGGTACATATTGTCACTTCGTCCATTGTACCGTGCGTGCAGCTCTCCTAAAACCTGCTTGACTAATATCAGCTTGCAGCACCACCTGTTGTAAGCCGCCGGCCTCAAGTCCGGGTGATAACGGTGATCTCAGCACGAGTCATCGTGTAGTAAACAGCATCGACATCATACCATACAATGCTCCTTCCGCGACTGCCATTCTGTTTGTGTGCTCTCCTCGTTGGCGTTCTTGCCGAAGGCAGTCTTCGAGATGAAGACCAGGAGCCACTACAAGTTTCAGCGCCAGTCGTCCCACACAACATTGCCATCATAGGTGAGCCCGTTGGCGGACTTCGCACTCCGCTTCTAGTACTGACCTTCATCCAGGCGCAGGCTCAGCAGGCGCCTCAGCAGCATACTACCTCTCCCTCTACGCCTCCGGTTACGCCTTCACCGCGAACAAACCCCTCAACATCACCATCTTCGAGCGAAACAACTACGTCGGCGGCCGCAGCACCACCGTCGATGTCTTTGGCAACGTATCTCAACCCGTTGAGCTCGGTGCATCTATATTCGTCTCTGTCAACCAGAACCTTGTCAACGCTGTAAAGACCTTCGGGCTCAGTGTTGAGGACGACGACAATGGTGATGAGGACGAAGCTACTCGGGAAACGCTGGGGATCTGGAATGGCGACGAGTTCGTCTACACCCAACCTCTCGGTGGAAACAGGCTAGCGTCGTGGTGGACCACTGCGAAGCTCTTTTACCGCTATGGTGTGATGGAACCGTATCGGACGCGCAACCTGATGCGTAGTACCGTCGCTCGATTCTTGGACATCTACACTCCACCATTCTTCCCTTTCACATCACTCCAGGATGTGATCGCAGCGACTGGCCTCGCCGGTGCCGCGGCACTCTCTGGGGCCGACTATTTGAAGGCGAATGGTGTGCAAGGACTCTTTGCCAAGGAACTCGTGCAGGCGAGCACAAGAGTGAATTATGCACAGGATCTCGGCTATATTCACGGTGTGGAGGCGATGGTGTGTATGGCCACCGATGGCGCCATGAGTGTGAAGGGAGGGAATTGGCGCATCTTCGACGCGATGATTAGAGCTAGCGGGGCGGCGCTCAAGCTGGGGACGAGTGTGCAGCGCATCGAGAGGACACAAGAGGGGCAGTACGTTGTTACTTCGAAAGATGATCGCGCGGGATTCAGCAGCACGGCACAGAATTCTCCACTGGGATACATACCGCCACCTGCACACTCCGACACTTTCGACGCCGTCATCATTGCCGCGCCCCTCTACACATCCAACATGGTCATCACGCCTCGGCCGCAACACGTCCCCTCTGCGCCGATGTACGTCAATCTCCACGTCACGCTGTTCAGCACACCCCATCGCGTTCGTCCTGAGTACTTCAACCTGTCCTCGGATGCGCAGACGCCGGACATGGTACTGACAACACCTACGGAGGGGAATGTAAAGGAGAATGAGGGTCTCAATGACCTCAAATTCTTCAGTCTCAGCCAGGTTCGCACGGCAATCAATCCGGTGACGGGTAGACGAGAGAGGGTGTTTAAGATTTTCTCAAAGGAGAAGGTTACGGCAGCCCAGCTTCAACAGTTGGTGATGCCCGAGTCGCAGTCTGCTGATGCTCTCGGGGACGGGGAGGATGAGGATGAGGATGTCGAGGGTATATCCTGGCACCACCACAAACTTTGGCAATCATACCCCTACCTGCCCCCCCGTACAGACTTCGATCCCATAAAACTCGACGGCGACATCGAGAATCTCGACGAGGATATCCCGACCACCGACGCGGACGCGGGAAGGGGGATTTGGTATACAAGCGGCATGGAGTCCTTCATCAGCTCCATGGAGACGAGCAGTTTGAGCGGGATGAATGTGGCGAGGTTGATTATGGATGAGCTTGTGAGGGGGTATGAGGAGGAAGTTGGGGCGCCGTGGTGGACGGAGCTGGGGGAGTATTGTGGGACGTAGCAGGAAAATGAGGGATGGGTGATGGATAATGAAATCATGAAATCATGAGGTCTGTTGCACGCAGCCAATTGATGCTTTTGCACGACGATGAGCGTGCTTTTGATCGATACTGCAATGCGGCCAGCGATCTTGTATGCAGACCCTTTTCACCCTGAATCTGTGGCTCCGATGGACGAGAATCACCTCTATTCCCGATTTTGCCATCTTATACGCGAATCTGCGACTCGCCGTTGTTGTCCACCACACTGCCCCGCCGCATCGGCCCATGCAGCTCTACACCGACGCAAATTGCCAACTTCTCCCAGGTCCGAGTTCTCTCCTCCGAGATCGTTCCGTCCTAGCCACCCCAAACTGCAGCAGCAGAGCTCGACATGTCGCTTTCTATCAGCACACGTTTCAACCTGCAGCCCCTCGGATTCGCCGCCAGCAATTCCAATTGCTGCCCACATACACAACCCCTCGCACAGTGCTCCAGACATCCCGCCGTCTCCTTCTTATGCATCATCAGCTCCAGCTTCCAAATTACAATCCTCCGCCTGAAGCTATTTATCTGCAAGATCCCGAGGTTGTCCATGCACTTCTGATAATTGTACGTCTGCATCAGGTGCGCCGTACAGAGCGGACACCACGTCGTGCTGAAGTTGGATTGGCAGCGGACAACAAAGTGGCCGGGACTCGTGGGCGTGTTTTCTCTCAATCGGGTCTGCTGCAGGGCTTGGCGTCTGCCAGACCGGATTGAAGCGTCGAGCACATGCTCGAGAAGGAGCAGGGACACGGCGGCGAGGTCCTGGGCCATGCGCATGTCGTAGCCGGTGATGTGGGCGAAGCCTAAGGCCACCAAGCAGAGGCACGCTAACACTTGGGACTGGGTTTGCAACAGTCACGCTCAAAGGCAGACCACTAGCGCCCAAGCTGACTGTACCACCAGCGCCAAGAGACAGCGAGACTGGGCCAACGCTAAGGCTCAAAGACTCGGTGAATCCAAGGCTCTGAGAGACGGACAAAGGGACCGAGACCGGAAGAGATGTAATGGTGGGCAGTGCGAGGCTGGTAAGGGGAAGGTCGCTAAGGATGCTAGTGACGGGGAGGTCGCTGCTCAGGGGAAGACCAGCAGATCCGGTAGGGAGTATACCACCGCCGTCTAGGATGCTGGTGACGCCGCCGATAACGCTGGTCAAAGGGAGCTCGGTGCCGGTGGGAAGGGCAACACCACTAATCACTGTCG
>Ga0268250_10000223_pt1 | contig 28683 bp, 24 predicted proteins | sample AgamicAsSfe_FD_200448 | JGI IMG/M metagenome (GOLD analysis project Ga0268250, IMG submission 200448) | Agave microbial communities from Guanajuato, Mexico - As.Sf.e (v2) (version 2) | ecosystem: Host-associated > Plants > Phyllosphere > Phylloplane/Leaf | place: Guanajuato, Mexico | collected...
GGCTTTGAACCGCGACTGATTCCATCACTTCTACACGACAGCGAGCCATTTGGCTATATCGACACCAACCGCCCCCACACGACCGAAGAACGCGCCGGCGACGCCATCGAAGAACGCACGCGAACAAGTCGCCTATATCGGGAGCGCTTCGCCAGATTTCGAGCGCGGTGATAGCGTGAATGACGGCGCGCGCACCCCTCAACCGTTCTTCCGCCCCCCGGCGCGCTCTCACACTCCGCCGTTGAAACGGACGCCTATATTAATACCTGGACTTGACTCCAACTCGTTCAACACATTTATCCCGCTGCTCAGCTACCGCCACACTACACGCGACCATGTCCGACGAGAACCCGCCCCCGAACGGCGGTGGTGGTGACGCCAGCATAGACCAGGATGAGGATGACTTTCGCAAGATCATGCAACAGATGTCACGGGGTGCTGCAGAGGGCGAAGAAGATCTCTTGGGTGGCATCGCCGATAGGCCGCTGGACATTGGTGAGAAGGCCGACGACGCAGTCGACTACGAAGACATCAGCGACGACGACCTGCCGGACGAGGAGTTTGACTCGGGCGAGGGCGCCGATAGCACCCAGAACTTCAGCGGAACTACCCTACAGGACTCTGGCGGCGCAGTGGACAACGAAGATGTAGACATGGACGATCTTTTTGGCGACAACAACGATGACAACGACGATAACGATGATCTCTTCGGCGATGACCCCAGTCACTCTGACCCGGTGCAAACATCTACACAACACGAAGACGATCCTCTTACTTCCATCGAAGACTTGGTCCAAGAAGGCTTCGACACTATCGCAAAGGATACGCCACAGCCCGCTACTCGCAACACCGCTGCTGGTGCTGCACAGCAAGAGATAGAGGAGGAAGAAGAGGAGGACCCCGAGGTGCGCGAGCAACTGGCTCTATTCGCACAATCTTCGCGCAAGAAAGACGAGCCAGCGGCTGCTCCAGTCAAGACATCACGGGAAGAATTTGAAAAGATCTGGCCCAATTTCGAGGCGGACAAACCACCACGGTTCTTCAGTCTGGTACCACGAAAGCGTGCTTTTTACATCCCCAAAGTTCCTCAAAAGACGCCGAAACCCTTCCAGCTTAATAAGCTCACCCTGGACCTTGCGACGGATCAAGAGAAAAGTTTCCGCTTACAGCCTACAACGACTACCGCTAAATCGGGTAGACAGCAAGATGAGGAGCAGGGCGGTCTAATTCAAATCACCAACACTGCAGAAGAGGACGGCGATAGCGAAGATCAGCTGGAACTCGATAACCTCGATACCATTGACGACCGTGAGATGATCGGCAATGTGTCGTGGAGTGACCTGAGGATTGCCTGCGAAGACTGGGATGTGCCAGATGGTGCAAGCGATATAACCTTGTCCGACGAGAACCAGGCACCAACGCCGCCCGACAGCAACGGCGGTATCGACTCTGAGCAACTGTCGCCAAACAAGAAGCGGAGACTCGGAAGCCGTGACCAGCCTATTCACTTCTCTGTCTACGATCACATGGAGCTGCCCACATGGGACGATCCCGAGCTCGAGACGGCGCGATTGTCGAAGAAGATTCTTCTCGACATGAACGACCCACATCTTCTGCTTGATGTACAGCAGCCCAGTGCAGAGCCACCAAAACCTCGAACATTAGGCCTAGGTCTTAAGCGTGATAGCCGCGGAAGCCTGGCAAACCCCATGTTCAAGCGTTACAACATCTCCAATGATGAGGCATATGACGCTCTGAAGGAAAGCAGCCAGCAGAAGGTCCGTAGTACGATTGGCCACATGAATGTTGAGCACAGCTTGCCCGCACTGAAGTTGCAATATCCCTTCTACAAGGTTGCGCTGTCGGATCGCGAGCTCCGTTCCTTCCATCGTCCTACTGTTACCTTCAAGCCTGGAGAACGAGCTAGCATCACACCGCTCAAGTCCGTCAAAAGGAAGCACAAGAAAAACCTCAAGCCCTCCGAGGCCTTCGCGTCAGCCGAAGATCTCAACATTGGTGACAATTCCGACCTGCTTCTTGCCGAGTACTCTGAGGAGTACCCCACTACCCTGTCCAACTTTGGTATGGGTGTCAAGATCCTCAACTACTACCGCCGAAAGGACATGGAAGACACTGCACGACCGAAACCGGAAGACGGAATCGGCGAGACCTCAGTGCTGCTACCACAGGATAAGAGTCCGTTCTCGTTGTTCGGTCAGGTTGAACCGGGCCAGCAAGTGCTGACGCTTCACAACGCCATGTACCGAGCTCCTGTGTTCAAGCATAAGCCCGAACAGACTGATTTCCTTGTGAGCAGAAGTTGGACCGGGGTTAATGGCCCCAGGTACTACATGCGAAACATTCCGAACCTCATGGTCGTCGGCCAACAGTTTCCCTCTGTTGAGGTGCCTGGTACACATGCTCGCAAAGTTACTGAAGCCTCGAAGAAGCGACTCAAGATGCTTGCATTCCGATTGTACCGGAAGGGGCAGCAGAAGAATGCGCGTCAGCCTTGGGTTAGTAACGAGATGATCAAGCAGCATTTGCCTGGTACCGAGATTGCGCAGAATCGTTCCCGAATGCGAGAAATCATGAAGTATCAGAAGGACATTGGTACTTGGGAGCCGGTACCAGGCGAGACTGTACCTGAGGAACCGATCCTACGTACTTGGATCAAGCCAGAAGACGTCTGTCTGATCGACTCGATGCATGCTGGTGACAAACAGCTGCAAGACGCCGGTATCAAATCCAACGAAATCCGTGATGACGAGGAAGAGGCTGATAACGAGAACGCTGATGTCAAACTTGCGCCCTGGAACACAACGAAGAACTTCCTCAACGCCTGCGCTGGCAAGGCTATGTTGGAGCTCCACGGTGACGGTGATCCTACTGGTCAAGGCCTAGGTTTCAGCTTCATCAAGGTCTCGATGAAGGGTGGTTTCAGGGATGTCGGTGAGAGCGCAGCTGATCGTCTTGATAACAAGAAGATGAAAGAGCTTGGCGGTCACAGCTACAACGTTCAGCGCCAGCAGGTCATGTACGAGAATGCCATCAAGCGTATCTGGAACAAGCAGAAGGAGAGTTTGTCTGCCCAAAACCCACCGTCCGACACCGAAGACGACGTTGACTCTGCTGTCAACCAAACAAACCACAGTCGCCAACGTTCCGAAGTAGGTACTCCAGCTATGCGTCCTGATGATGAGACCATGTCCCAGATGTCTCGCAATAGTAATGCGGACAACCGTGGCAAGAAGCTCAAGATTACTCGTACTATCAAGAACAAGTACGACGAGTTCGAAGATGTCACTGAGATAATCACCGACCCTGCTGTCATCCAGCTTTACATTAAGCACAAGCGACAAGAGCGTCTACTCAACATGCGCATTGAAGACATCAAGCCAACTGGTGATCCTGAAGTGGACAAGGCACAAAAGATCAAGCTGAAGGCGGAATTGGCGCGTCTAGCTCGCAACATAGAGCGTCGTGAAGGCCGTGAAAAGGCAAAAGGATTGCACAAGTCGCAGACGGGAGAAGGTGGAGCGACTGGTGGGCCAGGAAAGGGTGGAGCAACACCTCGCAAGTGTGCAAACTGCGGCGAGGTGGGCCACATCAAGACAAACAAAAAGTAAGTCGTCAAGATTCACTCTTTATTGAACGAATCCGCTAACACAATCCCCAATAGGCTCTGCCCGCTCCTCAACGGCCAAAGGAAGCAAAACGACACGTTCAGGGACGCAAATGCAAGTGCTGCATCTCCCGCTACTGTTGTTCCCGCTACCCCTTCTTTCGCTGGTTCACCGTCTTAGAAATAACCGCTGTGGGAGAAAAAGGATGACATCAACGAGGTTTAATAGCCGCTACGTATCTTGACTGAGTTTGTACGGTTGTACAAGCATGCCAAGAGGTAATGGTGGAGCGAGACACTGACGCGCTACGTGTCTCAATGTGAAGGGTTTGAAGTCTTTTTCTTAATGCATAGCATGGCGTTGGTGGAATAGCTTTCTCATGATACGGGAAGTATCAGTCAAAAACAACTTTGGGATTTTCGAGCCTGGATGGCTCTGATGGTGTTTATTTATTCATGGGTACAGACTACCCAGTTGTGTGGCCCTGGCTGTTGCTTCTTCCAAGCATAGTAATTTGTACAACATCCTTGGTCCAGATGGAAGAATAAAAACAGTCTTCTGCCTCTCATGTTCACTGTTGTTGGAGATTGTTGGAGCAGAGCACACGGCTTTGGGAGCGAAACTGTACATGGTGTTACACATACAGTCTCATACATTGTCTATACAAGAAGATGAAAAAGAGTTTGGTACAGACGGCGAGAAGACTGAAGCAAAACCATGTGAACTCTCTCGCAATGCTACAGCACTCAAAAATGATAACAGTTTCCACTCCGCCGTTATACACATCCTATGTTCGCCTAGACACCTCATCCCATCCCATCCCGCTTATCCTACACGTTCCATTATTCGTCCAGATAGCCAATCTTGCAAAACTGGTTCAGGCTCCGCACGTCCAATTGTGCGGTCAAGAGTGCGCCGAGCAACGTCTCCTTTCGAGGTAGTATATCCGCCTTGACTTTCCACGAGCTACCGTTGAAGTTGAAGATCTCCATATCGTCGTCGTCATATTCCTCTTCGTCGTCGTGGTTCACGTGCCCATTTGGTTGTTGCACGCCCTTGACCAGGGGCTCGCCACCCTTCGATTTGTCGCCTAAACGTTTGAGAGTCGACAGCGCACGGTGGACGATGAGCTGGAAGCCTTCCCGGTCATGGTCCATAGGTCGCTGACCGCGGTGATTTGGCGGTTGTGGGGGGTGTGGGATGGCTGCATCGGTAGCGGAAAGCGACATTGCAAACTTCAGTAGGCTATGCGCCCAACCATCCTCTGACTCAAGCCATGAGCGACAGATGCCAGTTTCAGGCCCTGGGGCTAAACTAGCGAGTATGTCTGCAGCTAGCATGCCCTGCATAAGGTATGCTTTTCTTGACTCCGCAACGCGCGCTTCGAACATGCGTACTTCCTTGGGGCGTGGCTCTTTCATCTGGTACATTTTGTTTTCGATGTAGTTGCGGTCCGGCACAACGGAGATGGCAAGAGCGAAGGAACGCGTCAGAAGGTCATATGCAGGGGTGGATGTTGCCTCATTGACGAAGATTTGCTTATAGTACGTCCTGTTGGGATCGTCGCGAGCGAGGAGTTTTGCAAGACTGTCAACAGCAGAGGGGAGATAGCGGTGGATTTGCGGGTTGAAAGGCGTAAACTTAACAGGCTCAGCGGGTCGTGGAACTGGTGCAAAAGCGCATAGGAAATGCAACACAGCGTAGGCATCTTCGCGGTTGGGTAAAACAACCTTGGCGCTGGTGTTGGAGAAGAAAGTAACGACATCTTTCATGAAGTCGAAGGTGTTGATATGCGATCGTAGTAATAGTACGCGGGTCCCAACAAGCCGTATGAAGTTTGCAAGGAATTTGATGACAGGAGGACTGACCAGGGAGTCGTGGTTAACCTCCAGGAAGGACAGGTTTCGGAAAATGGTTGTGATTGCGAGCAATCGATCCGCAGTGCGATCGAGCATGTACTCCTTCGAACCAGCCTGTGGGAGCTCTTGTAGTGCTGAAGCCTCCTCGCGACAGTGGTGCAGAACGTCCTCGTATGGTGTGAGATCGATAATGTCAGTGACTTCGGGATTATCGTTCCCTAGTATTTCCAATTGATCTTCCGCGTACTCCACCAACACCTCGGTGAGATCTTCGCAGTGCGACAAATTGAATTGTACGGTGTTATCGTAAGTTATACGCGTGAGGGTGTCCAGCCCCAGTCGCACCTCCGCATGGAGTCCCGATTTGATGCTCATGTTGATAGCTCGAACATCGATAACACCCATCTCCGGCAGTAATGGCACATTTGGTTTGTAGTTTGTAATCGTGTCGATCATGTTCTTGAAATTGTCGGAATCGAAGTCGAGGCCTCCCCATGTGTCTTGCGTTCGGTAAGCGGGTTGGTAGACCCGGGTGCCATCATCTTGCTCGATTACTGGCTTGCGTTTCTCGGGCTCCTCTACAGCAGCTGCTGCCGGGTCGGTGGTGGCATTATCCTCCTGCTTCATCGGTGACGACTGGGACTGGCTAGGCTCTTGTCCCTGAGTGGGAGTCCCTTCCAGCTGTCTGCTGAGGCTTTTGCGCGCGTTTCCGTCGGGCTGTGGTGTGTTGCCATTAACGCTTGGAAGCGCTGCGTTACTCTGCAGAGGTGTCGACTGGTGTGGATGTGGGGATGGCTCGAGTTGCTGATGTGGCTGCTGAGCCGGCGGAAGCGATTGCCGTTGTTGCTGCTGCTGTTGTTGTTGCTTCATGGCCTCCTGCGATCTCTGTAGTTGCTGGAGATACTCCTGGTGTCCTGGAACGTTGGCCGGTTGCCCTGGCATAGTCGGTCTTGTTGGCGACATCTGCTGACCCATAGATCCCATCTGCCCCATTTGACCCATTTGCCCCATCTGTCCCATCTGTCCTTGCGGAGGCATGCCTTTCTGCTGCATTTGCTGCTGCCTTTGGAGGTAAGCAGTTTCGTAGAGGCTCAGATATTGTTCGTATATCTGGCGCAATTCGTTGGGAGCATTAGGGAACTGTTGCGGATGTATGCTCATCATCTGCGCGATCCTGGGCCATCCATTTTGCTGCGTCACAAATCGGTGACCCTTGAAGCGCATAACAGCCGCGTAAAGGTTCTGGAGATTTGTCGGACGGCCAGCGCAGAGGGGCTGGTGATTGAAGGGCCGGTTGTGCTGGGTCATTAGTGCCTGGACATTCTTAATGAACTGGTTGTATTGTGATTGCGGATTCTGTGTTTGTCCCTGGGCCTGCATCATGTTCTGCTGCATGCCTGGGTGCTGCATAGGGTTCTGCATTGCGCCGGGCATCTGCGCGCCCGGTTGTTGTCCTTGGCGCGCGGCCATGTTGCTCGCGGCAAGGTTGCCCAACTGCTGCTGCTGCTGCAGGCGCATCGCGTATTGTCTTTGCGCCTCTTGTTGGCGACTCTGTAGGTTTTGCGACAGTTGGACTGACTGCACTGGGAACTGGTTTCCCGAGTTGGCGGCGTTGAAGGCCTGGTTCATGGGCGAGGCCTGGAAGTTCATGGGAGACATCTGCGGCGCATGGGGGTTTTGCGCGGGCGAGGCAGTATTCATCCGCTGGCCTCCCATTTGGCCAGGCGCAAAGTGCTGGCTTTGCATAGTAGGGGAAGGCGTGTTGGTGAAGGCTTGTTGGTGTTGGAAGCCGAATTGGGCTTGCTGCGAAGGTGTCTGGGAGCGCGATAGCGAGAGGGCAGCGCCAGTGGAATCTCGTTTCTGGGGCACCGACGGCATAGGGTTGTATGGGCGCGCGCCGTTCATCTGGGGGTTTGCGATGGCGCTCGGGTCGATGAAGCTCGAGGGATCGTACATTCCGTTTTGGGGAGACTGGAAGTCCATGATGGTGCGCTACTGCCGCGAATGGCTGAGAAGGGCGGGGAGAGGGAACGGACAGTCGCGTAAAGGGAGAGACGAGCGAGAGAGCGATGGGGGTACGTGAGTGCCTGGATTTGACTTGGCTAGCCTTTGGTCAGCACGCATGTTGATGTTTAGATGGACGCGACTCTAGCAGCAGCACTCGCACGAGGTCCAGAACAGACACGCAACAGAGGGAGGGAGGGAGGATGAGATAATACACACCACGCGACAATAGACCGACGCTAAAATGATCTTCTCATCAGGGCAGGACGGAAAACGAGTGGCTTCCAATGCGGTCGATAACTTCACGTACCGCAGACGCGCTTTGCGGACTATGCGTTGCTGAGAGCGGAGGAAGGAACAGTTTTCTTGGCAGCCTCCCAGCCTCTACTTACTAGCCTTGTCGGGCATCACGAGACCAAGCAGTGTCCGCGACTTGAAAACTGAAAGCACGTCGCCGCAGACAGCAGCGACAGCAAGCTCACCAAAACATACACACAGGCACAGTCGCATCCGGAGCAGCAGACGCGTTCGCGCGTCGCGACAGGCCAGTGGAGTGCCTGCGTTGCCGGCAACTCACAAGCCTAGTCTAACTCAATTTGATTTCTCCGGGTCAGTTTGGCCGTCGTGACACGGAAACATCTGTCTCTCCACTTATTACATCACTTTGTTCCTGCAGTAATGGCGCTGTTATCGCATAGCTGGGCGTCGAGAGTGGGCACCCCAGACCGCTTGACTCTGCGTCGAGACCCCAGCCAACCGTTGAACTCGCCCTCACCCTAGAGCCAGCCCACCAGCGAACTTGCTCGAACCTGGCGCAGCCGGCCTCTCTCTTGCCGAGTACAGTACGGTGCAAATTCGCATCTACTCATGTACACCCGTTGGTGATCGGCACGTCACACGCCGGTAATCTGCCACGATGACTGGGGTTGTACATGTCAGATTCGGCGCATGTGTTATGATACATGTCTGTAAGGAGGCTCGTGTTCTGTTCCATCAATCCAATGCCTCGGTAGACCTATAAATCCATGCATGGCTTCCTACGTGCCAAATACAAAGTCGACGTTGTTGTAAACCGGCGCGCGATTTACTACTCCAAGGGGTGGGTAAAACTAGGTTTTGGGCCTTCTTTGTACTCCACATCTTCTTCCACTTAATAGGTAACTTCTCACGGCGAGCAGGCTACTACCCCTCATGCATACACAGTCTGTTACGCAGGCCTAGTTGAATGGTTGTAGACCCTTGCTCACTGCTTGAGACAGCCAAAGCCCGACAGCATTGGGGGCGCGTACTTGCGCTCCATTTAGATAATTTGTGATGTCCAATTTGTCACCTGATAGCATATCGGGCATTTAGCGCGTGACCATGGCATCGTGAATTTCTTTTTTTCAACACGTCGCAATAGATGGTGTCTAAGATGTGCTTCCCAGCGAAGGTGCTTGAGTGATCGTCACATTCACGTGATATCGGCGTTAGCGTCTCGCATTGCCCGATCGCGCCTCCCATGAGCTTCATCAACATTGCGACAGACAAGCACTGCCTCATAAACAACACGCTAAAAACAATCACCGCCGACCCTCACCGTCTCTCGCTGTTGGAAATCCACAACCGACTCGTCCCCAGATTAACAGCCAACAGCCACCATCACCATGGCTGACACCGCCGTCGAGAACCCGGCCAACACCGTCCCGCCGCACAAGAAGCAGCTCCCTTCATCGATACCGAACTTTGATACCCTCGAGGGCTTCTCCACAGAGGGAAACGATGACTACTCGACCTTCAAGAAGCTGCAACGGCAACTGGAGTATGTGGCATTCAGACACGTTGGAACACAGGTGGCTAACAGTAGCAGGTACATCCATTTGCAGGAAGAGTACATCAAAGATGAGCAGCGGAGTTTGAAGAGAGAGTTGGTGAGAGCACAAGAAGAGATCAAGCGTATTCAGAGTGTACCGCTCGTGATAGGGCAGTTCATGGAGGCCATCGACCAGAAGTAAGCTTAACACAAGCATAGCACTTGCGTCATAGCACTGACGCACATAGCACCGGCATCGTACAATCATCAACCGGCTCCAACTACGTCGTCCGTATCCTCTCCACCCTCGATCGCGAACTCCTCAAACCATCCTCATCTGTTGCGCTACACCGCCACTCAAATGCCCTCGTCGACATCCTACCACCAGAGGCTGACTCGTCGATTGCCATGCTTGGCCAAGATGAGAAGCCCGACATCACGTATGCCGACGTCGGAGGTCTGGATATGCAGAAGCAGGAGATTCGGGAAGCTGTTGAATTGCCCCTCACACACTTCGACCTCTACAAGCAGATCGGTATCGATCCACCACGCGGTGTATTGTTGTACGGACCTCCGGGTACAGGAAAGACTATGTTGGTCAAGGCTGTAGCCAACAGCACCACAGCATCCTTTATCCGCGTCGTCGGCTCCGAGTTCGTGCAGAAGTATCTGGGTGAGGGTCCACGTATGGTTCGTGACGTGTTCAGGATGGCGCGCGAGAACTCACCATCCATCATCTTCATTGACGAGATCGACGCTATTGCTACCAAACGTTTCGATGCGCAGACGGGTGCCGACCGAGAAGTTCAACGTATTTTGCTCGAGCTACTCAACCAAATGGACGGTTTCGACCAGACATCCAACGTCAAGGTCATCATGGCAACGAACCGTGCGGATACCCTCGACCCTGCGCTACTCCGACCCGGTCGTCTCGACAGGAAGATTGAATTCCCTTCGCTACGTGACCGCCGTGAGCGTCGTCTTATTTTCTCCACCATTGCCGGAAAGATGAGCTTGTCGCCTGAAGTAGATCTCGACAGCTTGATTGTCCGCAACGACCCCCTCTCCGGTGCCATTATTGCGGCCATCATGCAGGAAGCAGGTCTGAGAGCTGTCCGCAAGAACAGGTACAACATCATCCAGAGTGATTTGGAGGAAGCATACACGAGCCAGGTCAAGGGTGCAGCTGAGGCTGACAAGTTCGACTTCTATAAGTAAGCGAATTCGCTGCTTAGTTGTGAGGAGAAAACTTAATGCGCGAGAGAGATGTGGCATTGTACTACTAGATAGACTAGGCCTTCGAGTTATGAGCGTTGCAGAGGCGTGTACCGTCGTAACTCTGTTAATGCATGATACTACGTGAACACATCTGTATCGCCTGCTTCTTCATTGCTTCTCGCGACCGTGTCCTTTGTGAATTACTCTTCGTTGAACTCAAGGTTTAAATGTGATTACATCGTGCGATACGCAGTTGTATGTGATGACAAGAAATGTTGGCCAATCATCTTATCCCTCTCCTGCCCGCTTTAAAGGTTGAATGTCGATTCAAAGTAGACAGAAAAAGACCATGAATTATAATTCAAAAGACACTCTTGGCTTGTCCCATCGTCTTCTCAGCATGTGATCAGAATGGACTGGAGAGGAGGTTATGTTTATTATATGCAATTGTAATTTCTTTCGTCTCTATCTACTAGATGTATGACCAAGCCCTCCAATCCATCTCTTCCCAACGGCATAACCGCTTCTTCTTCTTCTTTTCCCAACCACGGCTCTTCTGCCGATGTCAACAGTACCTGTCAGCAAACACTAACTGCTATTATCACCTCCTTCCACCAATCGACCGGAAGCTATTCTACATGAACAAGGGGCGGCGACCAACTCCTATTCACCGGCACCACGAGTTCGATAGAGACAGAGACAAAACGAGAAAGAAATGTACTACACAGGCCGTCCGTTCCAATTCCGTGATCCAACAATAAGGGAAGAAAAGCTACATAGCTCCAAACAGAGACAAGAAATGGAAAAAAAGGTGAACAAAGGAAAAAGCAGGAGCGGATCGACGCCCTATAAAAACGGGCGGCGGCTCATGGTATCATGCATTCGCGACGCAGGGGAGCGACAAAGGAAAAGCCTGGCACTTGACCAGGCGGTATGCAAAAAGCATTGTATGAAAAGGTGTGACAAGATGGCGAACTTGGACAAGATTCCATTGGCGAGCTTAGGTAACCCTGATGGTGGTTTCTAATGGTGTTCGTGGTAGGTCCTTGTCCAGAGAGGCTCTGGGTATCCCTCCTCTCTTGTCCTCTTTCGGTGGTGTGGGCGGCCCAGAGTGCCTATTAGACATGTACTCGGAATCCTTTGCTGGTGTGGGTGGCCGACCATCGCTACTTGCGGTGCCCGAGTCTTTGGGTGGTGTTGGCGGTGGCCTACCCTGTGAATGATCCCTTTCTCTGGACGTTGACCTAGCTCTGGACTCAAGGCGCGGGGGGCCAAGATAGGGTGCTCCTGTGAGTGGCGGAGGCGGCGAGGCCTCATTGTTGCTTGTAGTTATAGCATGAGCACCATCTGAGGCGCTCCGATTGCTATGCCCACCAACACTCGAAGACTCACCAGCCTCCTCGACTACAGGAAGAGTGGTCCCAATCTCTCCTCTTTCCGCGGACGGACTACGTACTGCCCTCATGTGCAGATTCGGTACGTTCTCCTCGCCATGACCTTGTCGCCGCGAGCGTTCAGCTTGGTGCTCTGCCTTCTCTACGACGCGGTCGGTCGATGATCGGTTGAGACCGTCCAGCGATAGTTCGTTGAGATCGTTAGTAGCCTCTTCCATCTTCTCGCGATCGGCCGCTTCTTTGGTTTTAGTGACGCCACTGATGAACTTGATGAATCGATCACCGTATCGTTCGGGGGGTATGGCAGATATTTGTGACTCGGTATTAGCGATGCCTTTGAAAAAGTGTTCCATGCGTTTAATGAACGAGTACTGAAGTGAAGTTAGTATGTTACAACATGCACATCAATCATGTTGCAGACTTACGTGTGTCAGACAGTCGATGATACCAAGGTAGTAGATCTCCTCTCCAGGGGCGTTGTCTTCATGAGTAGCCCGGAAACCGCCATCATCGGAGTAGAAGTAGAAGTTCCGGTTAGGGTCTTCCAACTCATCCGGCATCTTGCTGGAGGTCTGACCCATTGGTACTGGCTTCTGGGTCTTGACCATCTGCCTCAGTTCCCGTGCTTTCCGAGCACTCTCTAGTTTTGAAGGTGTACGCATGAGCTGATTCGGCTGTGGCTCTGGTGCCTCCTCTCCACCTGGTGAGAAGACCTTGAGTGTTTTGTCTCTCAGATTCTCCTCGTTACCCTTCTCCAAGTCGTGGATACCAATGAGAAGTGAGTAGTCCATGATGTGCAAGCGCTGCAGCAACTTGACGTCCCTCTGCATCTGCTCGATAAACATCTTTTTCTTCGATGGTCCTAACTCGAGATGCTGATTTCTGCGTAACCAATTCAGGTCCTTTAGAGTTGCGCGAGGGTTGGTCGCCAGATTATCCTCCTTGAAGTCTCGCCCAATCGTCGAGCCCTTCAAATCAAATGTGCGGTGGATATCTCGATGCGGAGGGAACAGGTTATTCATGACGACGAAATGGATCTTACGTCCATAGGGTATCTTTACGCGATGCAGGCCGTAGAACTGGGAAAGAAGGGTGTTGGGGTTCTCTTGTACGTGGTTGTAGTAGTCTTTGAGAATCTTGCGGAGGAATTTGTGTTCAGCGTGATGGATAGTCTTGATGATGTACTTGTAGTCGCGAGAGAAATAGAAAAAGCTGCCGCTCTTGCCTGGAGAGCCGAGCTCGGAAAGAATGTATTTACTTGTCAACGAGACAAGGTAATCGGCAGGGTCGAGCTTGAAGGTAGTGCGGAGATGGCGGAAGACCCATGGCGCATAGTCCTTGAACTTGAAGTCGTACTTGGCGGAAGGAGTAAGCTCGTTGCCAGTTCTGTGGGAGTGTCAGTATTGGGCGAATGAGCAGAGAATACAGGTCTGGCAGACGAAGTGAAGCTGAAATCGAACAAATGCGTGATGGTATAAGGAAAAACAGCCGGCACGTACATGTCAAACGAAAACTTGTGCTTCGCATCAAAGTCAGCATCGGTAAGATCTCGATCCATCTTGGCGTTGGTTCGTGAGACGGTGAAGCGAATACCCGTCAGCATGTTGTAGGCAGTGACCCAGTTGACGTGATTCTGGTCCACCTTGGTGCCTACTACGACGCGATCCTCGTCCTCGTCCTCTTTGCGCTTCCTCTTGCTGGCTCTCTTCTGTCGTATGTGTTCAGCCCATCGCGCGGCCTCATCGTCCTGGGGCACTTCGTCAAGAGGCATGTCTGAGTTGACGGAGCGTGTGGTCCTACGCACAAGCGACATGGAGCCTCTCCGGCGGTGCGGTGTAGAGGGCGAGAACCTCCCGCTTGCGCTGATGACGTCGTCAGTGTTGTTCTGGGTGTCGCGGGCGCGCGATGTCTGCAGCTTGGGGACCTCGAGGGTGTGACGTTGCTGTAGGCGGTGGGGTGGCTGCGAAGAGTTGGGGTTGTTGTGGTTGAAAGCCGGTGGGGAGGAGACGCGATGCGGTTGGGTCGGTACCTGCAGGCTTGACGCGGCCTCGTCGGGCTGAGGCTGGGGCGAGGGCGATGTGGTAGGGTTGGACATGGAGCCGACATGCGGCACGTAGAAGTCCTTGCTTGCTTCTTTTGTGCCATCGAGGGCATCTATCTGGCCGAGTTCGACGTGCGTGGTGCTGCCACAGAGGCGGTCCTTGGTCTTGCTGCTGTGGATCGAGGCAAAGTAGCCATCGTCCCTGCTCGGGCGCTCGCTGGACAGCCGGTGCATGTCGGGCGAGCGGTTGTTGTTGTTGAAGGTGTCGACGTCGATGGCGTCTCCCCTACTCCGGCCATGGCGCCCTTCTTCCTGCGACAGGCGCTTGTCGATGCTCGCAGGCCTGGTCGGGCGGCCGTTGGATAGCTTCCCGTTCATGGCCGCAGCAGTGCCATTGGGTGACGAGCGGTCCGAGGGGGTGCGCGCGGGCGGTGTGGATGTTGTTTGTGCATGGGCAAAGGATGGGCGGTCGGTTGCTTCGGCGCCATACGAGGGCATCATCTGCGACTCATGGATGGTTACGCTCATCAAAGAGGCAGCCTTCCCCGAGCGCTGCGGAGGAGGGGTCGGCGAGGAAGCGTGGGAAGCCAGTGTGTGAGAGAGGTAGGTGTGTGTGGCTTGTGAAGGTCGGGTTGGGCGTCGTCCGGGGGATTGCGTAGCGTAGCGCAGCGCCGTCAGAGACTACCAGAGCAGAGCGGACGGTGGAGGAGAGACGGGGACGGCAGGCGCTCAATCAATGGGGTCGCGGTAACAAGAACGGCGGGCGCAAGAATGGGCGTGGTGTGTAGTATGCAGCAGCCAGGAGTCGAAGCTGGTGATGCTCGTGCGAATAGTTGGCACTGCGCTCGTCAGCCCTTCGCTCGCCGCGATCCGACTTCCGTCTTGCGCTAGCCTTGGCAGGTGGATCGTGCCTTATTGCACGCTGCGAAGCCACCAGAAGCAGCAGCACAAGGGCCCGATGTGCTGTGAATCACGACAGTTTGTATGCACTCGGAGCTGCTTCAGTCCATTCGTCACTTCTCTCTGTTACTTTTCACACCCTTCAAGCCGCCTCAATGCGGTGTACGCACCTCGTTTGCTCGTTCCGCGAGTCCGTGGAGGGAGATTGCGCGTCTGGATTAAGAACAGTCGACATGCATCCCCTCAGCCACACCAATAGTCCCAGCAGTCCGGGACGGCGTCATGCTGTGGCTCTCAAACAGGCCTATTCTTAACCGCTCTGACACCGTTGCAAAGGAGAGGGCTATTTTCTACTCCCAAGCTGCACCTTGCTATTGCTATCCAATGCTTATCCATGCAGCCCACGTTGTCGCGCACCGGACAACGGAGAGTGCGAGCCGGCCTTTGCCCTGCGCCGCACTTTGCCCACTCGTCCATAGCCGGCACTATCTAGCCCCTGCTCCACTGCCAAATCTCCTGTCTAGCCCAGCCCTGTTTTCGTCCGCCCAACATGGCAGTACATCGCGTAGCAACTACCTCAAGCATGCAGTCCTCCGCATCGTACACATATCCCCCACACAGCTGGCCATGTATAGATCTACACTGCTATGACACGTTCTCCCCAGTGCATCTGTGTTGACTATCGCGCACCCAATGGCACCTGCGCTCGCGACGCTAGCCTTCTTCCGCTCCCCTACCATGCTGCTTTCAAGAATCCCAAACACAAACCCCACCGTCGCTTTTAACGCTCGACCATGCGACTCTGGTGAGCCCGGGCCTCAGCATTACAATCTATGTCTGAAATGTGATCCAACATGGCAATCTCCCTTAACACCTTCCTCGGTGGTGGCCGGTCGTGTATTGGCCGGACATGCTAGACAAGCAGTAGCCTCGGGCTTTTGATAATGGCGCCATCTTCATCCGACAGCGATCCGATGTTTCTCTCCAGAACCCAGTGTTATGATCTCGGTGTTGGGTAGCTTCTTCCTGACAACACCTTCTTCCACCATCTTCTTCACTTCGTCGACTGCGTGTTGTGCAATCTGTGTCAACTTGACTGCCCAGCCTCGATTGTCCTTGTCTGCATCGTGGGCAGAGATCCATGCTTTGGCATAAAGACTCTTGGCAATCTCAGTGCCACCGGGACTTCCAGCAGATATGTTGCCTCCCAGCCACCAAGGGTTCTCCACGCAGTCGAAAGAATGCAGAAGCGCTGTGAGTGGAAGGGCAGATTCCGAGACAAGGTACGAGCTTGCGTAGGGACGAATCACGTCGTATGACACACCGTGAGGCGAATAGATGACGGACAAAGTCTTCTCACGATCATTGTAGGGCGACGGCACTATTGTACGAGGTGATGAGGCAATGGTCATAGGGGATCCTGGTGAGGGGGGCGGGCTCATGGGCAGGTCGATATAGTGCATTGGACTAAGCGATGAGAGCACAGTACACGGAGGCCGATATGTTATTCCAATGGCGTGGTGTACTTTGGATAGGTCTCGTTTCGCTGGAATCCAAGTTACGGTTATCTCACCACACGTCCCTCGAGGAGACGGTGGCGGTATTACTACACGGTGTATAGACCGACCATCGCCCTCGACGTATTTTGGTAGAGCATGTACAAGGTTGGGACGGAAGTGTTTCCACGACCGAATCTTTTTGGCTGCAGATGGGATGGCTAGAATAGTCGTCTCCGAATCTGGTGGAAGTTGGCGCAATGTGGCTTCATGGCAGTGGTCCGGCTTGTCTTGAGATATAAGCACGAGATCGGGTTCGCGGTCAAGGTCTTTGAGGCTCGATATGGAAGGTTTTGCTCTTTGCTCAGAATGCGAGAAGATGGAGTTTAGGATGATTGACGGCCCTGACAGCCAGGCTATCCAGAAAATAGATTAGCACGTGTTTACAGACTGTCATCTCATGCACGATCGAAGACGCGATCCTCAAAGACTTACGGTCAACCAGAATCGTGAAGGAGCCTGGGAACAACCCTGGTGACGATAGTGGGGCTGCGGGTGGATCAAAGGTAAGGAGAAAGGAAGTGTCTCCATTCAACGACTCGACGGAGAGTGCCATGCTAGCGGAAGACAAGTGCAAGACAATGTCGGCAAAGCGCACGACGATGCAACGGCAACGTAAGACATGTGAGGAGAGGGAGACGAGGCAACAAGGTACGGCGATGCCGTGTCAGTCTGTGATGCCCTTGTCCATGATGATTATGGGCGTGCGCCATCGCCTTGGAACGGCCGCAGAAGCAAATGCTTTGGAAGGTTGACGCGAGCGTGGTTAGGTGCAGACGAGCACCGGGGGGAAACAGCAGGTGCAGACGAGACGCATGTGACGCGTTTGGAAAGCGATAGCAAGACAGTGCTCCTGTCACTCAACAATTGCCACCCCCGGCGCGTCAAAAGCTCGTCGTCGCGTGCTGCGTGTGTCTTGTTCGTTCCTCCTTCCCGTCTTCCTTGACGCTTCCCACCACCGCATCCTCGACCCAAAGCTCGCCGCCGGAAATGTGGTAGATGCAGCTCCCTGCAACCAAGTGCAGCACTTTCCTGGTCCTGCCGGCCGAAACTGGATCTAGCTCGGCATTCGAAGAGCAAAAATCTTCATGGCGCCGTAGCCGATGTGCTGCTGAAGAGTCCGAGCAATAGTTCGCATTGGTCAAAATTTCTTGCATGCACGGGACTTGAGCTGTGAGAAGGCTTCTGCGCCGTCTAGCTGATTATGAGTCGCCTTGATCACGGCTACGTCTGATTGGAGCGCACAAATCCCCATTCAAGCGGTAGGTCATTGGGCAGCACGAAGAGCTCCAAGCTATCTTCTTCGCCTCAGCTCCAGGGCAGCCGTCTGATTGCTCATCCGCTCGAGCTGGTTGTGGCGATACAGCTCTCCTCTGACGGCAGCAGTGCACTCGCATTGCTTCTTCTTCCATGGTTCAATCGTGATTCTTGAACACAGCCACTACTTGATCACTTTCTCTCCAGCCCCGCCGCTGTTCCCAGCTGCCCCGCATTCAGTTACGTCTATCCGCAGTAGCAGCAACTTCAGCCCAGAGCTTCCTCGTCAACCCGCCGTAGTCACCACACCAGCCTCTACCGACACTGTAACCTTCTCCCCAAGCTGCGCAAGCTCCGGTAGAGCTTCTCTGTCCTAGCGCCCAGCTTTTTCGCGTGCCATTGCTTCGTTGGGAAGCTTCTGCCATTGATGCTTGCAGCCATGCCTCCCTCGCGCGCAGCACCGCTGACGAGCTCCTTCTCCGTCAGCGACGAGAACAATGTCGTTGTCTGCCCGCTGCGCAACCATGACAGCTCCGCCTGTCGCAAGCGCTGCACTGGCGTAAGTCCTCACCATCGTTCTTTCACGTTATGGCAAGCTTCCAGAGCTTCCAGAGCTCCCAGGTGCAGACTAACACGCCATGCGTAGGAGAAGCGCTTTCGGTCCATGCAAGAGCACATCCGCCGTGCCCACCCGGAGCATTATATCTCCAAGTTACCGGCAACTGAGGTAAGCTTGTCCCTGCTCAAGACCGTGCAAACCTCTTGCTGACGCGGCATTCCTACTTGTAGGAGAGCTTCATGTTGATGGTGAACACACCACCACAAGAACGACCCCCACCTCCACCCGCAACGACCTCAGCAGCACCCCAGCAGACGTACGATTATGGCGGAAACGAACATAACTCCTTCTTCGAGACCGACTTCGGTACCAATAACATTCGCACATCGGATGAGATGCGACGGCCATCGCTCCTACCCGCTGCAACCGCTGCAGCTGCCCTGGCCTCGTTACACAACCATCGTGCCGAGTACGACTGGGACTCAGATCCGGTATGAAGCCGCTCCGCAGCTTCCCTGCATAAGACCGAGCTAACAACTGCTGTGAACAGGACGCAGCATCCGACCCGGACTCGAAAAACTACAGACCTCGCGCACGATTCGCTCCTACCACCATAGAGCAACACGTTAATGCCGAGGAACCTTACTATACTTCCAATTCTATACAACAAGAGTTGCTTCCTTCCTCCCTCGCCCGCTCGCCCCCCGGGCGCTCCTCAACACTGCCACCAGGCGTTCACTCTCTCAAACCGAACAGACCTCGCAAGTCATCTATAGGTCAGAATGCTCGTAGGGGAAAGCATGAGCGGCAGAAGTCAAAGGACTACTCCCGTAGGCTGAGCTACGACAGGAAAGCTTACTCAGCCGAGCCGGCAACAGCTGCGGCCATCATGGGTAAACGATGGGAAGACTTGATTGACGCTGCAGCTTCGGCCACAGAAGAGGATAGTCGAGATCTTACACCGGTTGGTATCACACTCTAGTATCCCATCTCGTCTAACATGAACAGGTCCCACAATCGCCAAATCAATCTCCTCACATGATGAACAACCGAACCTCTCTACCTCCCTTTAACTTTGCTTCACAACTTCAGTCATACACCGCATCACCATTGAACAACGCCTTGACGCCTCCGCCGCCTGATATGTCGGATCTCCAGCCTTTCCCTTCCGTGGAGTCGTCCATTGAATCAGCCATGTCCGGTCAAACTTTCCATATGCCCTCCCAGGGTCTATCTGATTCTTCTCCTAGCTCTCTTTTCCCTGTGCAAATATACTGCGCTGCATGTCGGAAACTTTCCATATTGCGCGACAGTTATGCATGTTCCGAATGCATCTGCGGCCTTTGTCAAGAGTGTGTCGATGTACTTGTCAGTGAGCACAACCGCGGTCGGGTGCCGACGTGTCCGCGATGCAGCACTATTGGAGCCAAGTTTAAACCCTTCCAGCTCGATATAAGATGAAGCAAGGTTAAACATGGCGTTTTGGGCATTACATCATAGTAAGGCGTTTGTTTTTGCGTACCCCAGACTTTCCCTTGGCCTTGTGCCTGTTTTCCGGCCCGTTTCCAAGTATTGTTAGCTCCACGAGCCACATGGGCGTTCAAATATTTTGTTTTGGGAGGCTCATTACGGATAGACTGCTCGAAAAGCAAGTCGGAGTTTTGATTTGGTTGTTGTTACGAGGAGACCAATTAGATATTGTTCCCCCATGTAGAGTTCGCAGAGATAGATTTACCTGCGAATGCAACCCCTGCGTGTACCTACGCCTCAAGCGTTTCTATCTTTGACACTCAGGTTTACTGTTGCACTAATCTCCCTTTCGGCGCACATTGTGCATCTGGTTCCGCCTTCATTCCGCACTCCTGTTAATACCGTCCTAGGTGTCAGCATCAATAGTGCTTGTAAAGGCCTTCTCTGGGACCGATTCGGCACCAGTTCGGCAGGGGTAAGATGCGGTGAATGAACCACGGTTTGGTTGAAGACTCAGTGGACGTCAGAGGTGTCAGCCGGTGGAGCACTGGAGACTCCCGTCGTTGCCGGATGCAACACTACTCGAACCGACTGTTTACCACCTGATTCAAGTCCGAAGCGGTCTAGGTGGCCAGAACTCTTGATAGACAGGAACACGAGGTGGAGATTGCAAACCATCTCAACAGTTGAAACCGGGGAGTTTCCCATGTGGTGGAGGACGTTAAGTGTCTATTTTGGCAGTTGTCGCTGCAGGGGCAGGAACCATGTGGATAATTGGGTGAGAGAAAAGGCATTGGTTCCGGCAAGTAAACGGACGTGGCGCCGTCGTTACGATGCAAAGGGGGCCGCGGCGCGGAGCAATGGCCGACTTGTAAAGGCGACCGGATATGTTTCGTTCTGCCTACCTGCACAGAGTGCGCCGATACACCCCATCATCGATTGTTCGCTAGATCTGGGCTCGCGCTGATCCAGAGGGCTGGTGCGAGGGAGGGCGGGAGAAGGTTGCCCGGGTGAAAATGGGCTCGTGACACTTGTGGGAGGCTGGATGGAAACGTCTCATGACTGCCTCGACGTTGTTTCCTGCTGTCAGCGACTTCGCCTGCGCCCGTTTTTGCCCATATACGCCAATCACAATAGCATAGATTCGTCGCAGCAGATTAAAGCCGGCAAAGCACATATGGCGGTGTAGTCCGTGATTGTCCGTTTTGGCCAGCGGGAAAAAAAAGCCAAGCCTCTCTCCTTTTACCCCGCTGTGCAGCCAATCGCTTTACTTGACCGTAACAACATAACATGTCCTGCCGCTGTTCTAACGCCAGGTGTTTCCGGGGACTCATCGGCGCTGGGCATGGGATTGCGATTCCTTTGATCGGCGTTGCAGGAAGCTTGCTCGCAATCAGGGAAACCGTCATAGAAAAGCCCATAACGTCTTTCCCATATTAGCGAAAGCCAGCTGCCCGTCGCCCCACGGCACCTCGGGAATACCCAGCTGCCATGTGACTCCCTTGCTACTACGTAAATTGGGCCAGGAACAGACACAGTGTAATGGCGATCAGCAATAGCTAGCGCAGGGTCTGGCCTTGCATCGTCAACTAACGTACCCACATACCACGAATATGCCGGTCTAGACGCACGCTCGTTCTGTGGTTTGCATGGAACCCGTGGTTTGAAACTACTGCGCGTGTTTATTGATAGTTGGGTTGTTGCGGCTATGAGAGTCGCGCGTATTGGGTTAGCCCTAGGTGGCGCCCGGCCCCCTGACGTGGTGTGCTGGGGCTGTAGTCTGCATTGGGATTGCTGTTATGCGTTGGGTATGTGAGTGTGTGTGTGGTGGGGGAAAGGGTATTTAGAGTGGTCGTGTGCCTCGCCTTTGTTGGCGCATTTTCCGTTGGGATATTACTACCGTTTGTTTGTCCATATACCATCGTGGTTGCTTCCTTTTTGCCTGTCCATCGTAATAACCTACACTGGCTTACCTATCGACTGGATACATGCAAATACTCGGGTCTCGACATCACCACTACCATATTCCAACTACCTGACATACCAAACCACTGCGACCATCTACATCTTCACTCAAAATCATCACAAAAACTCACGACCATCACCCAAGATGCCTATCTTCCGTACCCTGACTACCAAACTCAAAACCTCTCTGTCTTCCTCCCCGGATTCTTCACCAGAACAATCACCTACTTCACCCCAAGTTTCCTCCTTTGAGAAGGTCAACGGACGCAAAGAAACGAGTGTTAGCGGTGCCGTGAAGAGGCCTGAAGTGCAAGCTAGAGCCGACTCGTACATGACGCAATCGAGCAATGCAAGCAACGAGAGTGTAGAAGAAAAGAAACAGCGAAGGATGAGCCGATTCAGGGAAGAACTAGACTTTGAGGCTGAGGACTGAATGAGGATGTGAGAAAGTAACAAGGAGTGCGGTGTCATCAAATGTATGTTGCTGTCATTCATCTTCTCTGAGATATCATGCTAATCTCAAGTCAAGCTTATGCTGCTTCTGGGTCTGCTGTACCCTCCGCATTGCCATCGCTTTGGACTGGTGTGCCTGTCCTGCTCGCACTACCACTCTTGGGCGGACCTCTTGGCGGACCGCCAGCCTTCGGAGGCGGAGGGACACCACTGGTCTTCTTTGGTGCATAATCTTGCTCTAGACTCTTCTGCTCGCCTTCTTTGAAGTAGTCGTCCAGGACACCACCACCGCCATCTGCGGGGCTAGCCACATGGTGCGCTCTGCCTTTCCTCTTTGGAGGCGGCACCGTGCCCTGAGGCGGTGGAGAGACCGACGGTAGCGCCATATTGGCTGGTACAAACAATTCAGCCGGTGCACCCTGGGGCTGAACAGCAGAGAAATCAGCGGTGCCCGTCAAAGGGCGTTTCTCGTCGAACGAGGTAGCCCCACTAGCATCGCCCGTGGAGAAGAACGTCTCCCCAGGCGCTGGCGGCGGCTCGTCCAGCCCCGCTGGAATACGATGCAAAGCCCCAAAGCCCAGAACACAGCCCAACGCACCCTCACCGCCCCAGTTACGTGTTGGCGTGATGGTAACAGGTCGGGTGACGTTGTATTCATGGTTATACACGTATAGTCTCAACGGCCTGTTCATGAAGTCTTCAACAAGCTCACCCAAGCCGGATTCGCCGCGCACAAGCCCTTCGGGACTGCCGATGACGTAATCACCATAGGGTAGCAACCCCGCGGCATCAGCGGGTGAATTGGGAGCTACGTCTAGGATGTGCCAGACGTCTTCTGCGATGGCAAGTGGGGACCATTGCAGGGAGATGCCTAGTGTAGGCTGGTTTGCGGGGATCTGTAGATAGACTTCCCGGATCTTTTGGCCCTGCAGAGGGTGTTAGACCCGTAGATATGAAACGAAATAACCATGTGAAATCAACTTTGAGGACTAGTCTGTGTCTTTGTTGTCGTGCAGTGAGAAAGTGGGCAATGCGTGATAACACGTATCATGGTACGCAGAAGGGGCAATCCAGACCTACCTTCGCACTGAATACGCCCAGACTAATTGTTGTGCCAGCACAGTTCCGTACCTCTGTCGCAAAGAGGCTTGGGTCGGGGTTATCCTGTTTGCAAAGTCAGTTCAACATTCTCCAATTCCACTTAGTTTCGGCCATCTCATGTTCGTCTTGCAACCTCTCACACCCATTTCGTAGTTTTCCTGACTCTCCAGCTCTTTCGTTTCCTGTGCTGCCGCCCTTGAATCAGACGGAATCATACATACAATAGTTCGCCCATTGATTCCAATGACAAAATCAAACCATGGCTCTAGAGGTACTTCTGGATTGGCATTTCTCAGCACCTGGAATCCGTATGCGCCATTGGTAGCAGACTGCTGCTCCTCGTTGAGGGGTGCAGCGTCTAATCGCGATATGAAGCGATTTAGCGCCCCGAACATAGACATTATGAGAGGCTGTGATATTGGTTTCCCCTCTAGAGAGTGATCATATGAAGATGACGGAGAAGAAGTTGTGGTGGTGGAGGTGTCGTTGTTGATGACTTGGAGGTTTTGGAAGGTGGCCATAGCTCAGGATCTGCGGCACGCTAGCGGGCGCTGCGCTGCAGTGAGTGCTTGTACAGGACGTGAGACAGGTTGCTATAGCTCAAAATCGAGTCAAAGATAAATTTTCCTCTTTGAACTGTCCGCAGTCAGTCAAATGTATACATTTCACGTCGTAAAGTAACCTGAATCTGAATAGGCAGTCGCGTTGGTCAAGACTAACCCGAAATAGTAACGCGTATCAGGATTGCTCTCACCCATCTATACCGTTTGCTTGCTTTACTCGTCATCAACATATCTTCTAAACTGATCCTCGTCTTTTGTGTGGTTGTGAGGAAATAACGACCTTTACGGGATTACACACTGCGCTCACTATAGTCATGAGTGAAAAACCGGATGAGAAAGGCGTGGACCAGTGGTCGCGTGTCGAGCAATTTCCTGAACACTTAAAGAAGTATGGCTCATCTTCTACCGAATTCGCGAAACCTAGCAGCTAATACTAGTAGGTACTGGCATCAACGGTTCAAGATCTGGGAAAAGTACGACCAAGGCATATGGATGACTGAAGACGCATGGTTCGGCGTGACTCCAGAACCCATCGCCAACAAGATCGCAGCCCACATCGCAGAGTCTGCGCCCAAGGATAAGACCGTCATTGTCGACGCGTTTGCGGGTGTCGGTGGTAATGCCATAGCATTAGCGCGTTCAGGTCGCTGGGAACGCGTCTTCGCCATCGAGAAAGACGCCAAGACCTTGAAGTGCGCAAAGCACAATGCTGAGATCTATGGTGTGAGCAATAAGATCTTTTGGCTCAACGCAGATTGCTTCACTGCCATTAACAGATTCTCTGGACAGAGCAATGTTGTCGTGTTCGCTAGCCCGCCATGGGGAGGTTCGTATAATCAGAGCACCGACATGCGAAATATGCTGACCGACATAGGAACCGAATACGGTGCGGAAGATATCTTTGATCTTAGTAAGATGGAGCCATACAACCTGGAAACACTCTACAAGAGCTTTACGAAGATAAGCAAAGAAGTTGTTCTGTATCTGCCGAGAACGTCCGATCTTAATCAGATTGCGAGATATGGACAAGATGGGAAGAAGTTGGAGGTTGCTCATTATACTGTGATGGGTGCTAGTAAGGTATGATATAGCTAGCCGCCATGAAGCTAGATTCTATACTGATGTTGCGCAGGCACTTTGTGTGTATTTTGGCAATTTTGACTTTGAGATGGAGCAGGAATCATAGTTAGGAGACGAGGGATACAACATGGTAGTCATCAGTTTCGCCTGCCACAACTTCGCAGGGTCAAATTATTCCTCATCTTAGTCTATTTCGGGTATTGCTTTCTCCAACCAAGCACACAAGTCTCGCAGCTCAGCCGCGCCCATGATATGACCCATTCCCTCATATTCTTTTACCGTTACCTTCTCTTTCTCGATACCAAGTTCATACAATCCTTCATAACACAAACGATGGTAACGCTTTGGCACCAATCGATCTCCAGTTCCCCTTGCCAGAAATACCTCCTTACTTTCACTTACATCCTTCGGTAACCCGGCTTGCTCTCTCAGCCTGGGTATCTGTGTTGCCAGAGGAAGGTATCCAGACAAACCGGCCAGTCCCCCAAGTTGCCCAGCGTACTTGGATATCAAGCCAGTTAGAAGCGCCATAGCATGACCCTGTGAGAAACCCCCTAGAATAATTCTTTCCGCAGGGACACCCTGTCTGACGAGATCATCAATCAATGTGGTGATATACGATACTGTTGCCATCATGCCGTCTTCGTCTTCGTCATCTTCGAGCTCAGGCCGCGACGGTGGATATGGAGAGAGGCGTGTGGGGAGATACCAGGCAGTAGTTGCTAGATCGTGGTTTTCTAGCGCATTGGGAATAACCCAAGACATATACGGTAGTTTGCCCGCAGACTGAAATTGGTTGGCGACGTTTGCTAGGCCTTCTGCTTCGTCACCGAGGCCATGGATAAAGACGAAGGCAGCCGACTTGGAGATATCATCTGGTGGAGAAGTAGGCGCAAGTACGATAGGTGGTTTCCTCTCAGGCGCCATGTTTGGTTGCAAAGAAGCGACTTGCAGGTAAGTGTATGCAGTTAGCCTTGAGTGAATCGATCAAGTGGCTACTGTGCCTTGATGGTTGACTCTATGGGATTATATGCTACCAAGGTAGATAGTAGCCGAGGATAGCATGTTCTCAAATACAGCTTTGCACATGTCGGCTGACGTCGAACATGTTGATGACGAGATGGGAAGCAATCCAAGTAGTGTACGTACCCCGCACTGATCATGCAGGTACCGGCGTCTGGACTTTGGGCGCGTCGGCATGTGGATGCATAATTTCCACACCTCCGAAGTCTCCGCAACACGACCCTGCACATTCGACCATTCACGATGCCACACGTTGAGGTGCTCCCGAACTCGACGGCGACCGTCGCACCGGGATGGACGTATGTCGTCGACACGGGCTACGACCCCTCCAAGGTTGCCATCAACCCAAAGAACAAGAAGCGCGCAGCGGCAGCAACGCCAGGCGGTCAGCGCGCCGAGAATGAGCTATCTGCACGACAGCAGACGGCTATAGCGCGACGCATAGCAGAGCTAGAACGCGACAACGACCCCAAACAGCTTATCACGGTGCCTGGAAAGCCGAGCGTGCCCAAGACACAGAATGCAAGGAGGATCATACAGTATCAGCGGCAGATCAAGCATTGGCTCGACGACGAAGAGGCGCAATTGGGACAAGCAACGACGACATCAAGAGGGAGTGTGTCTCAGTCCACAGGAGGAAGAGGAGCAACACAAGCGTCCCGAAGACAGAGCGCCTTCGCTTCCGTGCCCGCGACACCTGCGGAAGCCACCCCAGGACCCGCAGCCATAGCACAAACGCCATCACGACTCGAAGACGCGAATGCTGACGATGCGCTACTCTCCATCGACGACTCTATACCTGCACCAATCAACCCCGCCGAGCTTGAGGCACTGCTTGCCGCACCGCCGCTCTCGTACGCTGCAAGCCACGCAGCGCCTCCTCCAGCTGGCGGTCCACCGCAGAGACAGTTCTGCGATAACTGTGGATATTGGGGGCAGATCAAGTGTCGCAAGTGTGGCGCGCGCGTGTGTGGATTGGAGTGCAAAGACGCGCATGAGGCTACAAGGTGCTTGAAATGGGCATGAGAAGAGGCAGCAAATAAACATGGCATTGCGTGGCGTGAAGATGCCTTATGCTACCCCATACATTTTGAGAACAATCTGCGCAGCCTCCGTGCTCAGTATACGAATTCTTCTCTTACCAGCTTCTCGCTCAGCTTCCAAAGCTTCTCTGGATCTTCCGGGTTCTTCGCTGTCGGCTGCACTTCCTGTGGCGCCACGTTTCCATCGTTGAGGAAGGCACCGTTATAGTTATCCAGTCTTGTGTCGAAGGCAGCGACAACATGGGTAGCCGCACACTCATCGAGCGACTTGATGTCAAAACCACGCGCCCAGCCGATCGCTTTATCCTTGGCCGCTGTGTACTCGTCAGACAGTCATTTACGGTGATTTTCAACGTCTTCTACGTACCCACACTCTTCATGTCTTCATCATCGAACTTCTCAGCAAGAGATGTTCCCAACGCCACTCCCGGGTGCAGACTGTAAGCTCTCAGTCCCTTTGACCCTAGTTTCTCGGCCAACGCATACGAAAACAATATATTCGCTGTCTTGCTCTGACCGTAGGCTTCCCACTGGTCATACACCTTGCCATTCTGAAAATTTGCGTCTTCAAAACGAACGCCGCTGAAGCGATGGCCGTCGCTAGCCACATTGACAACTCTTGGTGCTTTGGAAGCAAGGAGCTTGGACATGATGAGATTGGTGAAGAGGAAATGTCCGACGTGGTTGCATCCGAATTGGCTCTCGATGCCTTCAGCTGTGGTGCGGTAAGGGCCCGCCATCGTGCCTGCTGAATTGACGAGGATGTCGATGTTGGACTCTGGGTATGCTAAAACTTCTTTTGCGGCTTCGCGGATCTGCTTTTGTGAGGCAAGATCCAAGGCTAGAATACGCACTTCAACGTTGGCACTCGCTGGGTTGGACCTGATCTTGTCGGCTGTGACTTGGACTTTGGATGGCGAACGACCAGCGAGGATGAGAAGAGCGGGTTTGTGTTTTGCAACCTCCTCTACGAAAGTTGCTCCTAGGCCACCTTGCGTCACACCGGTAGTAATAACAATCTTGCCAGCTATGTTGGATGCATTGTCCACTGCGATGGTCGAGGCAAGCGCATTCTGTCGATTGTATGGTAGTGGTGAAGCCATTTTCGTACGCAGTGAATGATATGTTGAAGAACTTCGTGCAGTCGTAGGTAGACAATTGGTATTGTAAACGCTGTTACTAGTATTTCTTTCACGCAAGGACACTTTCTTATATATTCCAACGATCAGCAACCAGCCAAGAAATGCACATCCCTCCAAGTAAGAGCTAACGTCAATACAGACGAGGACACTTTTGATATGATCCTATTTGAGCTTAACTCCGTCGTAGTTCCGCTTCTCCATTCAGGATCCGATTTTCGTCGGAACACGAATATCACAAACGAATTTCTTGAGTCCGTGTGATCATTTGAATTTTTCTGAAGCATCTTAGTGTTAACAATTGAAAGATAAAACAGTCACATGTGGCTGGCGCAAGAGTAGTCGTCAATGTAGTGTTGCTGAGTATTGAGGTGACGTCATAGTCGTCAAGATACCTAAGCATTCCATCCCGACCCTACATCTCTGTATTCTTATAATACACACTCTCCTCTCGGTCCTTTAGTCCCAATAACACTGGAAACATTGTAAATGCAAACCCTGTCGCAACAGCAAAGTACACTACCACTGCTACACCGTCCAGACCCTGCTCTTTCTGAGCTTTTAGTCCGTCCTTCCAAACATCCCACACTGCAGAGGTGAAGATACGAAGTTAGTGAATGTCGCACATGCATTTCGTACA
>Ga0268250_10000224_pt1 | contig 28570 bp, 26 predicted proteins | sample AgamicAsSfe_FD_200448 | JGI IMG/M metagenome (GOLD analysis project Ga0268250, IMG submission 200448) | Agave microbial communities from Guanajuato, Mexico - As.Sf.e (v2) (version 2) | ecosystem: Host-associated > Plants > Phyllosphere > Phylloplane/Leaf | place: Guanajuato, Mexico | collected...
GCAACAGGAGTAACCGGTCCAACTGGAGAAACTGGAGCAACAGGATTAACTGGAGCAACCGGAGCAACTGGTGCAACGGGAGTAACCGGTCCAACAGGAGAAACTGGTGCAACAGGATCAACAGGATCAACAGGAGCAACTGGTGCGACGGGAGTAACCGGTCCAACTGGAGAAACTGGAGCAACAGGATCAACAGGAGCAACAGGAGTAACCGGTCCAACTGGAGAAACTGGAGCAACAGGATTAACTGGAGCAACCGGAGCAACTGGTGCAACGGGAGTAACCGGTCCAACAGGAGAAACTGGTGCAACAGGATCAACAGGATTAACCGGTCCAACAGGAGAAACTGGCGCAACAGGATTAACAGGATCAACAGGACCAACTGGTGCAACGGGAGTAACCGGTCCAACAGGAGAAACTGGTGCAACAGGATCAACAGGAGCAACAGGAGCAACTGGAGAAACAGGAGCAACAGGAGCTACTGGGGTAACTGGAGCAACCGGAGCCACTGGTGCAACAGGAGAAACAGGAGCCACTGGTGCAACAGGAGCAACAGGAGCAACTGGTGTAACCGGATCGACGGGAGTAACCGGTCCAACAGGAGAAACTGGAGCAACAGGATCAACAGGATTAACCGGTCCAACAGGATTAACAGGATCAACAGGACCAACTGGTCCAACAGGAGAAACTGGTGTAACCGGAGTAACTGGACCAACAGGAGAAACTGGTGCAACTGGAGTAGCAGGATTAACAGGACCAACAGGAGAAACTGGTGCGACGGGAGTGACTGGGGCAACCGGAGTAACTGGAGCCACTGGAGTAACAGGATTAACAGGATTAACAGGACCAACAGGGCCAACAGGACCAACTGGTCCAACAGGAGAAACTGGAGCAACAGGATTAACAGGATCAACAGGACCAACTGGTCCAACAGGAGAAACTGGTGCGACGGGAGTAACTGGGGCAACCGGAGTAACTGGTGCAACTGGAGTAGCAGGATTAACAGGACCAACAGGAGAAACTGGTGCGACGGGAGTAACTGGGGCAACCGGAGTAACTGGAGCCACTGGAGTAACAGGATTAACAGGATTAACAGGACCAACAGGAGAAACTGGTGCGACGGGAGTAACTGGTCCAACAGGAGCAACTGGTGCAACAGGAGTAACCGGAGCTACAGGAGAAACTGGCGCAACAGGATCAACAGGATCAACAGGAGAAACCGGAGCTACTGGATCAACCGGAGCAACCGGATCAACAGGAGTAACAGGAGTAACAGGACCAACAGGAGCAACGGGAGTAACAGGACCAACCGGTTCAACCGGGGCAAATCCACAGCTGTTTTACAGTGAAATAGCAGGCCCCGTTCCGCTTGCTATTAACGGTACTGAAACGTCGATTGGTACTTTAAGTGTGCCAACAGTCGCAGGACAATTAATAAAATTAGACCTTGCCATTTCTGTAGATGTTACAACGACAGCTAACTCAAACTTTACTTTTCAAACCAGAATTTATAGAAACGGAGTATTAGTAGATACACGCTCCGTCCAAAGAAATATCAACGCTGCAATTACGTCAAGATTTCCAATTGCTACAACGTATGTAGATGCTACAACGGTCACAGGCACGACTTCTTATGAGATTAGGATAATCTTCACAACAGTAAGTAATGTGAGTGGCAGCAACGCACTAAACCTAGATATAAATGCTATTAGGTTCCCTTAATAATAGAGAATTAAAAAATCACTTTTTTAAAAAATTTCAAGCATATGAAACAAGAAACCTACTTTTAAACAGTAGGTTTCTTTGTCGTGGTATTGAAATCTTATCATGTCTCGGAATATTCCTCCAAAAATTTTTTAAGGTAATAAGAATACTGGTTTGTATCAAACTCGTTGCCGCATGCATGTAAGACCCAAGGCTCTTTCTGATGAGGGATGCCCACTATATATCCTTTTTTTCTGAACTCAAAACATTGAGAAGTATCATATAAATGCCATCCGTCAAAAATATCTTTTCGCCATGGAACATCGTACTGAGTAGCTAGCAATAAACCATCCAATGCTTGAACTGTTTTCACAGTTTCATCTATTTCATCAAATAATAAATAGTTGTACGTACTGCGGTATTCAATGACTTTTCCGGCTTTTTTAGAAGCCTCCCACCAAATCCCGCTTTGCGGCACTTCTTCAGCTCCTATGACGCCTATCATGCCAAGCTGATCATTCTGCTGAAAGACATGGAGAATATCATAAATAAAGGAACGATTGATGATAAATGTGTCCTGATGTAAATACACTTTATATTTTGAGTCAGAGTCCTCCATTGCCGCCTGGTAGCCGGACGCCATACTGTCTGCGTCTCGGATATTGATTAATTTTACCTTCATATGCGGCGGTACAGAAAGAGACTGAATATGTCTTAGACAGAGATCATAAAGGGTATCGTCATTCACACATGTAATGAAGCTAATTGAATTTTCGTTTGTATGCTGATTCATCTTTTCTCTGCCTTTATGACATATTGATAGGCTCTGGCCTCCTCCTCAAGATCTGCATGGTGAATTCCCATGCATGATCTGACATAAGCAAGTTTGCTGATCATTTTTTCATAATAATGAGTCGTAAAAACAATAGGCTCGATTTGGCTGATCTTGTAGCCTGTTTCATGAAACATCTTTTTCATTTCCTCCAAGGTGAAAAAACGGAAGTGTGTTTTATCGAGCAGCCCTGCCTGTATATACGTCCATTTGCCGGACAGCAGACTTTCGAAAATCGAGATATGTCCGATATTCGGGATGCTTGCCAAGATACTCCCTGTTTCTTTTACGTAAGGCTTGATGTTACCTAAAACTGCCCACGGGTCTATTAAGTGCTCCAGAACATCACCGAAGATAATGTGATCAAATGTGTTTTTTTGAAAAGGCAGCTTCAGTGTTTCAATGTCTCCCGTTATTACTTCGTCAATATAATGTGTTGCTTTTTCGGAAGCTGGTGGATAAGACTCGATCCCATAATAGGAGCAATTCGTTTTTTTCTTCACAGCTGCGCCAAACAAGCCTTCAGCACATCCAACTTCAAGAATGGTTTTCGCATGCGGTTCTATCAGATCAAATAGCTGCCAGTTGATGCCTTTGTAATACTCTTTATCTTTTAGCTCATACTCTTTCATAGAATCAGCAAGTGAATTTTTATTGATTTCCATGATGTTCACCCCCGGAGCCGTTCTGCATCTTTAGAATATCTTCAAAATATTTTTTGTTGGCTAGCATTCTTGAATCATGGGGGCGGTATTGTAATGCCGATTCATTATGCTGATAGGCAAGCTGATGCTGGCCGAGTTTATCGTAGCAGACGGCTAATTGCAGGTGGGGAAGCCAGCTCGCGCAGGCGCGGTTTTGAAAAGCCAGGTTTTCTGCTCCTTTGTTTTCTATTGCTTTTTCATACCAATAGACCGCACTCTGAAAATCGTTTTTTTCTAAAAAAGAGTATCCCAGCCTGCAGCAGGTTTCTGCTCTAGGCGGTCCATAGACGAGCGTGTGGAGCACCCAGCTTAATTCTTTTTCCTTCAGTCCCAATGAATGATAGCAGTCTGCTAATTTATTGCACGCTCTGATATTATCCTCGACCCATCCCTGCTTCGTTTGTAAAAAACGTAAATAGTACTCAATCGCTTGCTCCATTTTTCCGTGATCACACAACTCGTTCGCATAGTAAAATAAATCTCTTGGAGAAAAACCCTTTCCTGACGAGACCATTTTTTCATAAATTCGGAGGTTGCGATCTGCGTCACGGCTAAGTGGCAGGTGAGAAACCGCTGCATCACTGTGGTGAAGTTTCCCATATACTTCTAGGTATTCATGAACCGCGCCGATCCATTTAAAGCTCTTTTCCCGTTTTACGAGCCGGTATCTCCTTAAGCTGGATGTGACGTTATTTTCTTCATCAAAAGCCAAATGGTATTTCATTGAGACCGCGTCTATATCCGGGTCAAGCGTTCTTTTTAAATCCAATAACAGCTCTTGATCTTTCTTGGTAAACACGTCGTCGGCGTCAAGCCATAAGATATAGTCGGATGTCGCCTGCTGAAACGAAAAATTTCGGGCTGCCGCAAAATCGTCAATCCATTTAAAATCAAAGATTCGGTCTGTATAGCGAGCAGCAATGTCTTTCGTCTTGTCAACTGACCCGGTATCCACAATATTGATCTCATCAGCTATCTCCTGCACAGAATCTAAGCATCGGCCAATAACAGCCTCTTCATTTTTTACAATCATGCATAAACTGATTGAAATCACATCGCCACCTCCGTTTTATTCTGTTTTTTCTTTATGGCATGGACAAACATGTAATCAATATGGGCATGTTTTGACAAGTGATCCAAAGACAAACCAAATTGCCCGGCAAGGAATTGAAGTTCTTGTAAAAAGAGCTGTATGTTTGATTCAGTATCGGAGGAATGGGAGGTGATGGATTTTATGTCATAAAGATATTCAGGAAATAGGGTATTTACGTTGCGAGGTGTGATGAAATGTGTGTACGTCGATGCACCACATAATAAAGAGAAAAATGTATCTGCATAGGCAGTATTTGGGATGCTGCAAATCAGCGAGCCAGAAGGCTTTAGATAAACGGCAAGAGTCTCAATTGTATGTCTGGGATTTTTTGAGCAGTTTAAAAGGTCACCGATCAAAATGACATCGAAAAAGGACTCAGGGTAAGGGAGGTCGCATGTTTCCACATCTGCCGAAATGACTTGTTCGTAATAGGGGCTTGCAATGGTCTGCAATAACTCATCCTTTTCAATCCCATACAATAAACAGGATTGCCGGTTCAAAAGCTCTGTCCCCGCAGCTCCCGTGCCGCAACCGATATGTAAGATAGAGTCGGCTTCCGCTGGCACAAGTGCTGTCAGCTGGGGCTGGGAGTCAAAGAATGTTGTTACATCCACCTTCCATTTATCGATGAAGCGTTGCCGGTTTTCTTCGTATAATTGACTGATGCTTAAATCTGGATTGCCTGTAAACGTGGCATGACCGTGATGGTGGACAAACGAATCAAGGGCGATTTTTAGCTGATACCCCGCTTGCAGTACGCGGAGGCTTAAATCATCATCCTCAAATGAACCGCCTACAAAACGTTCATCAAAACCGCCGACTTCATCCAACACCTTCTTTTTGACAAGCAGGCAAAATCCGACCAGCCTCAATACAGCTTTTGATCTGCCTCGCTGCTGCAAACAGTAAAGACGAGAAAAATCTTCAATTTCTTCAACGTTTGTGTAGTTAACGGGAACTTGCTGCGGACCGCTGACATAATTGCTTACAGGCCCGACCATGCCGATTTTATCATCCTGATAAAGCAGCTTGATCATTGGCTCCAGCCATTGATTTGTTACAACAGTATCATTGTTTAAAAAAAGAATATTGTCCCCTGAGGCAACTTCAAGACCCTGATTACAGGCTTTTGCGAAGCCTTCGTTCGTTTTATTAAAAATCGCCTTAATTGAAGTTATCTGTTTGAGGTAGTCACGTGTACCGTCATGAGAGCCGTTATCTATAACAATTACTTCTATACAGTCATTATTCGTATGCTTCCATATGCTCTCCAAGCATTGTTTTGTTAAAGCTAATTGATTATAAGTCAGAACAATAATACTCGTTTTCACTATAACCTCCGCCCTTCGCCATATCATTCGGATACTATATGTATATCGTAATGTTCAGACGGAATGATTCTTTCCTGTAAAAAGGAGAATGCTGCTTAAACGTAAAAATGTGAATGGTTTTTTAAAGAAAAACTCGATGAATTTGTTTTACATTTAGTTTTCCCTTAAGGGGATCAACAAGGTTGGGGAATTCAGGGAAATAGGGATGATAAGTTGCCTTAACCAGTTTGTATGAAAGTTATATTTAATTCTTTCTGTATTAAATGGTGAATTAGGAGTTATATATTTAAAGGAGAATACCGATGAGGGTATTATTTTATTTAATACGTTTATAGCAGGGGAGAAGGACGAAATATCGGTCAGATAGAAATTTTTATATAGGTTTCGTGACTTTAAAGGGATCAATTATGATTTATAGAATGTTTTTTGTAACTGAAACTAGTTGAGTACTACTTTAGAAAGAATCATCGTGTACATATAAACAATGAGACAACATAATTTAATGAAATGGACATCAATGATGTTTCCAGAACATTTAACGTAGTTTAAATAAGATTTGATTGACGTATCAGAAATTGAAAAACCGTCCTTAGATGAGCAACATATTGAAGATATGGATCTTCTAGTCTATGAGGCACTTGAATTTAACAAAGAATTGCTATCGAGACTATTTGAGATGCGTCGTAAATCCAGAAATAAAATCTGTTTTTGAGAAATGTTTAATTCTTAAAATGGTTAATCAATTTAAGTGCTTCATTTAAGTCTCTTATAAGCCGATAAAGCTTACTGGAGGACACAAATCATAAAAATCCCCCCTCAAAATTTTTGAGGGGGATAATACATATTTAAGAAGTGTGACCTCTACTTGCAACTTCAAATGAGCCTTTCTCAATAAAATATCCAATATTTTTACTCCGACTTTAGAAGAAGAGATCATTTGCTCCAACACAAGCCCTCCTATATTAAATATGTAATATTTTGTAATATTTAAATGAATAAGGAAAATTAATGTTATCTTAAAAAACAAAAAAGCCTCCTGCAAATTATGAGAAGGGTAAGGGAATTATTTTTGAGAATCATATTCCATTGCTTGTTCACAGTCAGTAATCCTTGAGTTGTTCTAGCAAGAGGCAATATTGTTGAATAAGAATAGTTTTAAAGAGGTTATTGTTGTCTTCATATTGAAATAAAGACTAAGTATATTAGAGGGGAGTTACTTTAATGCATATCACAACAAAAAGGTTATTGATACGTGAATTTGCATTCACAGATTGGCAGGCTGTATATGAGTATACATCTGATAGTAATGTAATGAAGTATATACCTGAAGGGGTTTTTACTGAAGAAGATGCAAAGGCATTTGTAAATAAAAACAAAGGTGATAACGCTGAAAAATTCCCTGTCATACTAAGAGATGAAGACTGTCTTATAGGTCATATTGTTTTTTATAAGTATTTTGGTGAACATACATATGAAATTGGGTGGGTGTTTAATCCGAATTATCAAAATAAAGGGTATGCTTCTGAGGCAGCACAAGCTATTTTGGAATATGGATTTAAAGAAATGAACTTACATAGGATTATAGCTACGTGTCAACCTGATAATATTCCCTCATACCGAGTTATGGAGAAGATTGGAATGAGAAGAGAAGGATTTTTTAAAAAATGTATTCCAAAAGGCAATGAATGGTGGGATGAATATTATTACGCTATTTTAGAGGAAGAGTGGAATTGCAAGAGGGGTAATGCAGAAATTTGAAACTATAACAGCTATAGAACGTATAGTGATAGTGGGGCTTATAGTGCTTAATATGAATGATGTGAGAGGGATACACAAATGCAAATTCATCTTACCAAAAGCGGAAAACAAGACAATCATCATAAATGGTTAGGAACTGTCTTGCTCAGTTGGGGAACATTCGTATTTGCTTTGTTTTTTGCTACTTTAGTTGGTTCAATGGCTAGCCAAGCAGGAGCTTCCAAGCTTTTGAAGCAAGGCATCCAAGCAGGTTTAGTTACATTAATAACTGTCCCGTTGCTCTACATTCTTCTTAAACGGATGTCTAGTAGACCATTTTATTCTATAGGACTGTCTGGATGGCGGCAAGCCATTCCGAAAGCCATTATGGGAGCAATGTATGTGATTGTATTATCCGGATCTGGTTTCGCTATCGCCCATTTATTAGGCTGGATCAAAGTTACACAATTTCACTTCTCTGTCCATTTAGTGTCAGCATTGCTCTTAAATATGATTATCGCTTTCTTTTATGAAGCTTTTCCAGAGGAATTAACTTTTCGTGGGACTGTGTACTATGCTCTAAATAAGCGTTGGAACTGTTTTATGGCCTTACTCCTACAGCCAATCCTGTTTGTGCTTGCACCAATAATTGTAAGTGGTTTACAATATATAGCTGGAATTGAATCACCTGCTATCACATTAGATTACATCGTTTTATTGTTGGGTTTTGGATTCATCCTTCAACTCCTGCGTATTGTAACAGGAAGCTTATGGACGTCTATCGCTTTTCATCTGGCCTTTCTCGAAAATTCTCGGTTCTTCGTCCTGCAGGGGAAGGAGCGCTTTATTACCTATGAAGAAATTGTTCCGGGAACAGGTGCGCTGTTTGTGATCTTTTTTATGTTGCTTATTGTCGGTACTCTACTATTAATACCTGTTGCAATAACTCGCCGAAATACTATTCAATGGCGGAAGAATGAGAAATGCGACCAAGATGTTTAATTTCTGAGTAGAACAGTAGTTTTAAAGTGATTTTAAGGAGGATCTAGACAATGTTGAAGAAGCATTCATTAAGAAAGAGGTTATAAACATGCAAGTTTTAAGGATCATATTTGTTCATGTCTTGTCCGCGTTATCAGCTGCTGTTGTTTATGTTTTTGGCATTGGTTATGACGGCTACATACCATACTTCCTAATAAGTGTTCTTCTCTTTATCTTTTATTTAATCTTTGCTGCACCTGTTCAATATTTCTTAAATCGCAATCCAAAAAGGTTTAACACGAAATATTTACTCATATACATATTCTTTTCCTTCTTAGTATGGTTATTCTTCGCTTTCATTACTGATCCAAAAAACACCTTAAACTTTCTGATGGGATATGAAATTTACTTGTTTAGCGTCTCATTTGCCGTAATATTTTGGATCTGGGACTCGGTTTTCCTGCAAAACATTGGGAGGGTAGCAGCGTAGCTTAAATCATCACAATCCTTTTCCTTATGCACGGTCAAAAAGCCCTTTTATTTACCGAATTATGCCATAAATGGGTAAGGGAGAGAGGGATGAAAAGGGTTAATCGTTTAACTTTGGTTTGCTTAGGCTTAGTCTCAAGTTTTACTCTTCCGAATGCTGAAGCAAAGCTAACGGTGGATTAAACAAATGTAGACTTTGTTTTGATCGACCGGAATTTTGACCTCACTTGGTTATAAATTCACAATACACAATAATAAAGACTGTACTCTAAATATGAAACTTAGCAGAATAGCTCTAACTGATGGATATTATCAAGGAGCGAGAAAGAATTCACAGGAAGTTATTTGGACTACAGTGCAGCAGACCGAGTAGAAGGTGATCAGTTGGAAATAACAAAAAGTCCAGGCTACGGCGATGTGTGGATAAAAGGTACTTATGGATTTGAACATGAAGAGCGGGATTATTAAATTCAGCGAGGTCAAGGATCCATTATAAACTTAATGATCATTTTAAGTGATCAAAAATAACTAAAAGGTGAGAATATGATTAAATCAAAGTTAAAAACGATTATAGACCAAAGAAAGATCAGTATCCGGAAACTTTCCAGAGATATTGATCATGAGTATCCAACTGTCAGAAAGCTATATAATAACGAAATGGAGCGGTATCCGAGAGAGCTGTTTGATAAAGTCTGGCCCTATCAAAACATCGAACTGCATGAGTTGTTGATATTCCAAAAAGATCATATTCCTAAAGTGAGAATGTCTAAATGAAGATAATGGAGTATATGGAGGAAAGGTTTCAAAACCTCGAATTCATTCCTAGCATCTATAATCAATGGGGCATAGGAATCCATTTTTGTCTTGGGGAAAATATCTATCAACTCAAAGAGAAAGAAGAATTGAATCTTAAGAGGTTCCAAGTTGTATATGAGCAAATAACAATCATTTTTAATGAATTATTTGAACAAAACGATGACATATTCCTCGTGACGAATATGTATAAGCACAAGAAAGAGAAATGTATAAGAAAATTAAAGGTCTATCAACCGTTTCTAAAGTGTAAAAATCATTTGAATCAAATTCTGGTGAAGACATATCCCTACCCTTTCGAAATCAATAAAGCTGAAGAATACGAGATGCAACAATTTTCCTTGTTATGCAAACCTCGAGACTTACGTGTGACTGAATTACTTAAAGCAGCCAGTAACGAGGATTTTCCATTAAAACCGAAATTCGGAGGTTACTCTATTGATTACCCTGATGTTTTCTTTGTGAACATTACAAAAGACATTATTTTCTTTATCTATGATGATCGTGGATGTGAAGTCATAGCTCTTGATTTCAAACGAATACGTCCACTTTATGAAAAATATCACGACTGGGTAGAAGAGTATAAGTGCATGTAATACTCTTTTTTAATAGAAACTGAAAAAATCTAAGTTTTATATGGCTCTAGTTCAGTTCGACAAGCCATGGGACAACAGCTAAAATGGTTTTACGTAATTAGGGAAGGATTCTAAAGGTCGGGCTGAGAAATGAATGATTCAATTAGTTGTCCATTTCAAAAAACCATATGCTGATGATGAGGATTGGATTAAATTAAGTGTCAACAGAAAGGGATGGGAAATTTCAGAATTGCTTGACTTTACTTTATGATGAAAGGGGTCGAGTAAGATGGATAAAAAAAAGGATGAAATACAAAGAAAGTATAGGGAGCAAATGAGGGAGAAGAAAGAACGAGAAAAAGAAGATGGCAGTTCACATACTTTTGAAATTGTTGTTGTGCTAGCCATTATCATATTGATGTTTTTCTTTAATTCAGTATTTAAGGCTTTTTAGATATTGTACAGATGACTTTCAGGATTATTGAAAAAATAACCCTTTGAGGTATTAGTATTGAAGGACTTATGAAAATTCAAGAGGCAGTTGAATCTTAAATAATTAATTACCAAATATCGGGGATGGAAAATGAAATTGTATAATGAATTTATCAATATAGCTAAAATTTTTAATAAAGAGCTAGACATCATTCCATTATTATATGGCTCTTTAGATCTTGAAAAGGTAACTGGGTTAGACTTTTCTCCAGAAGATATTGATCTCCTTATTCCTTTAATTTTTTTAGAGGAAAAGTGGGAAAAACTAAAAAAAGTGATGGAACTGCATGGATACAAAATGGTTGATTTACATGAGCATGAATTTAAGAAAACTAATACAAAAATAGGCATTGCTTACATTGAGGATTTAAAACCATTTGCAGATGTAGACTATAATAATTTAGAGATATTTGAAGATGACGGGGCAAAATATTATTTGCTAACTATTGATGATTACCTCAAGGTTTATAATAGGTCTTTATTAGATAGCTATAGAAGAACAAAGAAGAATAATAAAGACCAAAAGAAAATTAACATATTAAATAAGCTGATACAGAATTAATTTCTATTATTCTCTTTTGTTTCAATTTTAATAACAAATATAAGTTTATACCAATGTGGCAGTAGTGAAGAGACATTTGATCAAAGTACAATACCTTAATATTAAAATACGTAGAGACATAGATGGAGATGTGTTAAGTGATTTAACAGCTGAGAGATGTTTGGAAAAAGAATACCGTTCCCAAATAACAATTATTACTGAAGAATTTTGTTTAGAACTTATTAGCGTTGTAAAAAGGTTTCTTTGTAATCTTTATAAGGTGAAATGAAATGATTTTAACCGGATTTTGATGCGCGCGGGATCCCTTATCTCATATGGGTTGATCGAAAGGGTTTATATGAGTAAGCTTGCTTCTGAGTATGTTACTAATATATTAAAATGAATGGTAATGTCTATGAAACAGCAGGATAATTTGACAGGGGCTTAAGTTAATAATCTGAAGGTTAATTAAAGTAGGATAACTATTCGTTAGGGAAGTGCCTATTATAGAATAAAGTAAACTAACAAAAAGAACAGGAGACTAAAAAATGGAATTTTTCATTAGACAAGAACTCACGCATGAATATAATACGACTGAAGACATTGTTAAAAAAGCTTTTTTAAATGAAAAATATAGCGACAAGAAGGAGCATTTCCTTGTAAATAAGATTAGAAAATCAGATGCATTTATTCCTGAGCTTTCATTAGTCGCTTTAAACGGAAAAGAGATCGTCGGGCATATTCTTTTATCTAGAATAAAAATCGTGGATGGTGATAACGCAGTCGATTCTTTAGCGCTTGCTCCGGTTTCTGTTGCACCTGAGTATCAGAGAAAAGGATCGGGAGTCAATTAATTCATGTTGCTTTAAAAAAAGCAAAAGAGCTTGGTTATCGTTCAGCCATTGTGTTAGGGCATAAAGATTATTATCCAAAGTTTGGTTTTAAGCCAGCTAGTTTATGGAATATCAAAGCCCCATTTGAGGTGCCTTACGAAGTGTTTATGGCTATAGAGTTATCAAAGGATTCTCTCGAAAATGTAAAAGGTGTCGTTCATTATTCAAAAGCTTTTTCAGTGTAAAATCTAGATGGTTGTTTAAAGAGGCTATCCCCGAAATTCTTACTGAGCGTCTCTTTGGTTTAAAGAATAAAAGAAAGCCGCAAGCTTTCAATTATCTTTCACAGGCAAAGTTGTCATGATCTCTGTCCATTTAAGGTTGGTAAGCAGGGTGGGAACTAGGTACTCCATTCGGGTTTCACTCAAAGCAATTTGCAAACGGTTCTGTTTTTCCAGTTAACGCGCGGTAGAAGTATTACTCAATTTTTAAAGTTGCGGACATATAAGCTACTCTGGCCAATCCGTCTTTCAAAAGTGTTTCATGAACAGACTTGCCATCAACATAAACCTAAGCTAACAGCGCCTTCCATACTGATCTCTGCAATCACCTGTATCAAACTCTAATTGAAGCTTACCGCTTTTAACCCATTCTTTATTTCGATTAGATGCATTTTCGTCACATGGTTACATAGGAGATCTGTTTTTTAGCTTTTGGAGTGTTTACAGTAAGTAGCGAACTGTATCAAAAAAGGACCCAGCGTCATTAATTGATACGCGACATTACTTAAATAGTTAAAAACTGAATATACAAAAAGAAGATAAAACCAATATTTATCTCAGATCAGGTTGAATTTTCTGAAAAAAATGTTGAAAAAGCCGACAGTATTTTATAATATTAACTCAAGTTAGTTTGTTTGATCAACAAACTAATCAGCTGAACTTTAATTGTCCATAAGATATGGTTCTTGCTATATATGGATGGAAGGGGGATAAGAGGATCGATTTAATGGAGCTACTAAACAATATAAAGAATGAGGTTTTTATCCTTTGCGGGTATAGAAAAAAGATGAATTTCCTGTTTACTGATCACCATTTAGATGATGAAAATGCTTTGGGAAAGTAGATCACTATAATTTTTTTACGCTCTTTTGAAAGCGCTTTACAAACGTTTGCTGCCCATAAATCGAGAAATCATTATATCATTTCACACTGTTCCATATTAAAGGATCGAAAAGGGGAGAAATCATGCTCAGTGAAAATGTAAAGAAGATTAGCATGGTTGAAAAAGTTGGATATGCGTCTGGAGATTTTGCTTGTAATTTAATTTATGCAACAGTGTCTACGTATCTTTTGTTCTTCTATACAGATGTTTTTGGTTTATCGGCAGCAGCAGCCGGTACTATGTTTTTAGTGGTTAGAATAATCGACGCTCTCGCTGATCCTTTTATCGGAACAATAGTTGACAGAACGAACAGCAGATTTGGACGCTTTAGACCGTATCTTTTATTCGGAGCTTTTCCATTTGTCATACTGGCAATACTCTGTTTTACAACACCAGACTTTTCGGATATGGGGAAATTAATATATGCCTATATAACCTATGTTGGCTTGTCGCTTACATACACAACGATAAACGTTCCATATGGCGCGTTAACTTCTGCAATGACTAGAAATAATCAAGAAGTGGTTAGTATAACTTCTGTTCGCATGTTATTTGCGAATCTTGGGGGACTTGTCGTTGCATTTTTTGTTCCCTTACTGGCTGCTTATTTAAGCGATACTTCCGGCAACGAGTCTCTTGGCTGGCAACTAACCATGGGTATTTTGGGAATGATAGGCGGGTGCCTTTTAATCTTTTGTTTTAAAAGCACAAAAGAGCGGGTCACTCTTCAAAAATCCGAAGAGAAAATTAAATTTACGGATATATTTGAGCAGTTTCGTGTTAATCGTCCACTTGTTGTATTAAGTATTTTCTTTATTATTATTTTTGGAGTGAATTCCATCAGTAATTCGGTTGGCATTTACTACGTAACGTATAACTTAGAAAGAGAGGATTTGGTGAAGTGGTACGGTTTGATAGGAAGTTTGCCCGCTTTGGTCATTTTACCGTTTATTCCAAGGCTTCATCAATTTTTGGGGAAAAAGAAATTACTAAACTATGCATTATTACTGAATATTATCGGCCTCTTAGCTTTACTGTTTGTTCCGCCAAGTAATGTTTACCTCATACTTTTCTGTCGATTAATCGCTGCTGCTGGAAGTCTCACTGCCGGGGGATATATGTGGGCGCTTATTCCTGAAACAATAGAATATGGAGAGTACAGGACTGGGAAAAGAATGGGTGGGCTCATTTACGCTATAATCGGATTTTTCTTTAAGTTTGGTATGGCCTTAGGAGGAGTTGTTCCGGGTCTGGTTCTTGATAAGTTTGGATATGTGGCAAATCAGGCACAAACCCCGGCGGCATTAACGGGGATTTTAATTACAACAACCATTATTCCCGTGTTCTTGCTGGTTCTAGCTTTAATTGATATTAATTTCTATAACTTAGATGAGAAAAAATATAAAAACATGGTTCGAGAATTAGAGAATAGAGACAAAGTTTATTTGGATCATATTGATGATTTCAAAGCTTAAAAAAGAAAATAAACTGAGGAGGAGTCCCAAATGAAGATTACCAATCCAGTACTTAAAGGATTCAATCCCGATCCAAGTATTTGTAGGGTAGGAGAGGATTATTATATCGCTGTATCTACATTTGAGTGGTTTCCGGGAGTCCAGATACACCACTCAAAAGATTTAGTAAATTGGCACTTAGTTGCACATCCATTACAGAGAGTTTCACAATTAGACATGAAAGGAAATCCAAATTCAGGTGGGGTTTGGGCACCATGTTTAAGCTATAGTGATGGGAAGTTTTGGCTTATCTATACGGATGTTAAGGTAGTAGATGGTGCATGGAAAGATTGTCACAATTATTTAGTTACTTGTGAAACGATTAATGGTGATTGGAGTGAGCCGATTACATTAAATAGCTCGGGATTTGATGCTTCTTTGTTCCATGATAAGGATGGAAAAAAGTATTTATTAAATATGTTATGGGATCACCGTATTGATCGGCACTCATTTGGAGGAATTGTTATACAGGAATATTCTGATAAAGAGCAAAAATTAATCGGTAAACCAAAAGTTATATTTGAAGGAACGGATAGAAAACTGACAGAAGCTCCGCACCTTTATCATATCGGGAACTATTATTATTTATTAACTGCAGAAGGAGGAACACGGTACGAACATGCTGCTACAATTGCCCGTTCTGCAAATATTGAGGGGCCATATGAAGTTCATCCCGATAATCCAATCTTAACGTCATGGCATGACCCAGGAAATCCATTGCAAAAATGTGGTCATGCATCCATTGTTCAAACACATACAGATGAGTGGTATTTAGCTCATTTAACGGGACGTCCTATTCATCCTGACGATGATTCAATTTTTCAGCAGAGAGGATACTGTCCTTTGGGCAGAGAAACAGCTATTCAAAAACTTTACTGGAAAGATGAATGGCCCTATGTAGTAGGTGGAAAAGAAGGAAGCTTGGAGGTAGATGCACCTTCTATACCCGAAACAATATTTGAAGCAACGTACCCGGAAGTTGATGAATTTGAAGATTCAACATTAAATATAAATTTTCAAACTTTAAGGATTCCATTCACGAATGAATTAGGTTCATTGACTCAAGCGCCAAATCATTTACGATTATTCGGTCATGAATCATTGACCTCGACATTTACTCAGGCATTTGTAGCCAGACGCTGGCAAAGTCTCCATTTTGAAGCCGAAACTGCTGTTGAGTTTTATCCGGAAAATTTTCAACAAGCCGCTGGATTGGTGAATTACTACAATACAGAGAACTGGACGGCTCTTCAAGTCACGCATGATGAAGAACTTGGCCGCATTCTTGAATTAACAATATGTGACAACTTTTCTTTTTCACAGCCATTACACAATAAAATTGTTATTCCTCGTGAAGTAAAGTATGTATATTTAAGAGTAAATATTGAAAAGGACAAATATTATTATTTCTATTCTTTTAACAAAGAAGATTGGCACAAAATTGACATTGCACTGGAATCGAAAAAATTATCAGATGATTACATCCGTGGGGGAGGATTCTTCACAGGGGCCTTTGTAGGGATGCAATGCCAAGATACCAGTGGTAATCATATTCCGGCCGACTTTAGATATTTTCGTTATAAAGAAAAATAATTTGCACATGAAAAAGGAGATTTCTATTTTAGAACTCCTTTTTCATATGAGAAGGTGCCTATGTCACTATTGCTTCAGAAATACCCCTAGAATAAAAAAACTCATCTTTAAAGATGAGCTGTCCATTCCATAAAAAATTACATTGTAATCATGTCCAGAAAATGATCAATCACAATGGAGGACATTCCTAATGCCGGTGCATTCTGTCCTAAGGAAGATGGCAATAATTCATAGCTATTGCCTAATTGGGAATAAACCCTTGATGATACTTCACTTCTCATTGAATTTAAAACCATAGGATGCGATTCAATTATGCTATTTCTTAAAATTACGGCCTGTGGGTTGAAAGTATTCAAAATATTGGTAAGGCCTATTCCTAAATAGAATCCAAAATTCTGTAATGCGTTTAAGGTTCCGATATCATTCAGATGGGCGAGGTCTATGATATCTTGATAGGACAGTTTTTTCGCTTTAGTCTGAAGAGATTTTAATAAAGCCTTCTCTGAAGCATACAATTCCCAGCAGCCTCGGTTTCCGCAACTGCATTTAGGACCATTAAAGTCTATTGTCATATGTCCCATTTCTCCAGAGAAGCCGCTTACTCCTCTATATAAATGATTGTTGATAATAACACCGATCCCTATCCCTGTGCTGATACTTACGTAAATAATGTTATCGTGATTTTTTGCAGCTCCAAATACTTTCTCTCCATATGCGCCAGCATTTGCCTCATTTTCAATAAAAACAGGCACATTGTACTTCTGTTGTATCGAAGATTTTAAGTCAATATCTCTCCAGTTGGAGTTCGGAGTGAAAACAATTTTTTGATCTTTATCAATGAGTCCAGGCACGCAAATACCTATACCAATAAGCCCGTACGGAGATTGGGGCATATGCGTAATAAAGTGATGAATCATATCAATCAAAATGTCTTTCGTTATTTCTGGAGAATTGGATTCCAAATGGCAGTATTGATCAAGAACGATCGTTCCTTCAAGGTCTGTTAAAATGCCATTGATATAATCCACACCAACATCTATTCCTACGGAGTATCCTGCCTTTTTATTAAAAACAAGCATGACAGGTCTTCTTCCGCCACTTGATTGTCCTTGACCTATTTCAAATACCAGATTTTCTTTCATTAACGTGTTTACCTGTGATGAAACAGTTGATTTATTTAATCCAGTCATTTCAGATAATTTTGCTCTTGAAATAGGTGAATTTTTAAGAATTTCTTTTAATAATAACTTTTGATTTACTTTTTTGACAAAGGTTTGATCAGCGATATCCACTTCATCCACTCCATTTGTTTAATCTTTAAATTAAGTATGAACATAGTACATAGCGAATCTTCCCTTTATTATATCTAATGTGTTCATAAAAAACTAAAAAAAATATTGAAAATACTGATGAGGTTATATAAGATGAAAATAAGTTAGTTTGTTTAAACAACAAACTAATAGGTAACTTACAATATGAAATAAAATGCATTTGTATTTGAATGATCATGTTTTGAATTTATTTTTAAGGGGGAAATCACATGGCTCAATCTCATTCCAGTTCAACCAACTATTTTGGAAGCGCAAACAAAGTGGTTTACGAAGGGAAAGATTCGACTAATCCTTTAGCATTTAAATATTATAATCCTCAAGAAGTAATCGGCGGAAAAACGATGAAAGAGCATTTGCGATTTTCTATTGCCTATTGGCATACATTTACTGCTGATGGTACAGACGTTTTTGGAGCAGCTACGATGCAAAGACCATGGGATCACTATAAAGGCATGGATCTAGCGAAGATGAGAGTAGAAGCAGCATTTGAGATGTTAGAAAAAATAGATGCACCATTCTTTGCTTTTCATGACCGGGATATTGCACCAGAAGGCAGTACGCTAAAAGAGACAAACCAAAATTTAGATATGATCGTGGGCATGATTAAAGATTACATGAGAAATAGCGGCGTTAAGCTATTATGGAATACCGCAAACATGTTTACGAATCCCCGTTTCGTCCATGGTGCCGCGACTTCTTGCAATGCAGATGTGTTTGCGTATGCTGCAGCACAAGTGAAAAAAGGGTTAGAAACAGCAAAAGAGCTTGGCGCTGAGAACTATGTATTTTGGGGCGGCCGTGAAGGATATGAAACATTGTTAAATACCGATTTAAAATTTGAGCTTGATAATTTGGCTAGATTTATGCATATGGCAGTGGATTATGCGAAGGAAATCGGGTACACAGGGCAGTTTTTGATTGAGCCAAAACCAAAAGAGCCGACCACCCATCAATACGATACAGATGCAGCAACAACCATTGCCTTTTTGAAGCAATATGGCTTAGACAATCATTTTAAATTAAATCTTGAAGCCAATCATGCCACATTAGCCGGGCATACATTCGAACATGAATTGCGCATGGCAAGAGTACATGGTCTGCTTGGCTCTGTTGACGCAAACCAGGGTCATCCTCTTTTAGGCTGGGACACGGATGAATTTCCGACGGATTTATATTCTACGACATTAGCAATGTACGAAATCCTGCAAAATGGCGGCCTAGGAAGCGGCGGATTAAACTTTGACGCGAAGGTCAGAAGATCTTCTTTTGAGCCTGATGATCTAATATATGCCCATATTGCAGGGATGGATGCATTTGCAAGAGGATTGAAAGTTGCCCACAAATTAATCGAAGATCGTGTGTTTGAAGATGTGATTCAACATCGTTACCGCAGCTTTACTGAAGGGATTGGTCTTGAAATTATAGAAGGAAGAGCTAATTTCCACACACTTGAGCAATATGCGCTAAATCATAAATTAATTAAAAATGAATCTGGAAGACAGGAGAAATTAAAAGCGATATTGAACCAATACATCTTGGAAGTATAACAGGATAAGCTCCAGATCCTGCTATCAATACCAAGTCACTGAATTACCCGTCATGATTCCTTTCCTTTTGCTTGTTGTTATGACGGGTAACTTCTATAATTAGGATTTATTTAGAGTGAATGGTTTTTTAAAAGGGCAAGGAGTGAAAAAATGAAGTATGTCATTGGAATAGATCTTGGAACGAGTGCTGTTAAAACCATTTTAGTTAACCAAAACGGCAAGGTTTGTGCAGAAACGTCCAAAAGGTATCCGCTCATCCAAGAGAAGGCGGGATATAGTGAGCAAAATCCTGAAGACTGGGTGCAGCAAACAATTGAAGCATTGGCTGAATTGGTTTCTATATCCAATGTTCAAGCCAAGGATATTGACGGGATAAGCTATTCGGGACAAATGCATGGATTAGTACTGCTTGATAAAGATTGTCAGGTGTTACGTAATGCAATTCTTTGGAATGATACCAGAACAACGCCTCAATGTATAAGGATGACCGAGAAATTTGGCGATCATCTTCTTGACATCACAAAAAACCGTGTTTTAGAAGGGTTTACATTACCTAAAATGTTATGGGTAAAGGAACATGAACCTGAACTTTTTAAAAAAACTGCTGTGTTTTTGCTTCCGAAAGACTACGTGCGATTCCGTATGACCGGTGCCATTCACACCGAATACTCCGATGCAGCAGGAACTTTACTTTTACATATTACTCGCAAGGAGTGGAGCAATGATATTTGCAATCAAATTGGTATTTCTGCAGATATTTGTCCTCCGCTTGTTGAATCTCATGATTGTGTAGGATCGCTGCTTCCGCACGTTGCCGCGAAGACCGGGCTATTAGAAAAAACAAAAGTGTACGCTGGGGGAGCAGATAATGCTTGCGGCGCTATTGGAGCAGGTATCCTTTCTTCCGGAAAAACTTTATGCAGTATTGGGACCTCAGGGGTCATACTTTCCTACGAAGAAGAAAAAGAAAGAGACTTTAAAGGGAAAGTCCACTTTTTTAACCATGGAAAAAAGGATTCTTTTTATACGATGGGCGTCACGCTCGCTGCAGGATACAGCTTGGACTGGTTTAAAAGAACGTTTGCACCAAACGAATCGTTTGAGCAATTATTGCAGGGGGTGGAAGCTATTCCGATAGGAGCCAATGGACTGCTATACACTCCTTATTTGGTTGGTGAAAGAACGCCGCATGCTGATTCTTCTATTCGGGGAAGCTTGATCGGAATGGATGGAGCCCACAATAGAAAGCACTTTTTGAGGGCAATAATGGAAGGTATCACATTCTCTTTACATGAATCAATTGAGCTATTCCGCGAAGCGGGAAAATCAGTTCATACTGTTGTTTCTATTGGTGGGGGAGCTAAAAATGATACGTGGCTGCAAATGCAAGCTGATATTTTCAATACGAGGGTAATTAAGTTAGAAAATGAACAAGGGCCAGCTATGGGGGCTGCAATGCTGGCTGCCTTTGGAAGCGGTTGGTTTGAATCACTTGAAGAATGTGCAGAGCAGTTCATTCGTGAGGCTGCTGCATTTTATCCAAAGGCACAAAATGTTCAAAAATATAAAACACTATTTGATTTGTATAAGAACATTTACACTCACACAAAGGATCTCAATACAGCTTTGAAGAGCTTTCGAAAAAACTAATGATGTTATTGTCTGGAGATCAACCGAAGAACAATTAATGATCAATCATCATCAAAGGCCTTTGATGACATGGCTGCCTTCTTTTGAAAAGATGGTGAGAATAAGGTATCGCAACCTTTAAACAGTATTGGAGTGTCCAGCAGACAAAACGAACGAGCGGAACCGTATTCTGTCAGCGAACACTTCAAGAAGTGAGAAAGCTTAGGAATGCCAATGGGTAAGATGTATGAAACCGCGCTAACGACGGTAGAGGGATCTCTTGATTTATGATGAAATAGGAAAGATGTTTACACACAAATAACCCCCTCACATTGACGTGAAGGGGTGTTTTTTATTGTTACTATACAGCGGAAATTTTACAAGTATAGTTGCATGATTTTAGCTTGATAAGCAGAATGGAAACTAGACACGCCATCATCTCTTTCTCATTCTTTGGAAACTGCATTCTGCTAGGTTTGCTGCTTTTTTTAACAAACAGTGTTTTTCTATTTCACACAGCCATTAAATCCTCTGTTCGTCACATAACCGCTCTTACTCCAAATTGACAGTTTATCTGATTTTGCTTCTTGCTCATCTAGTCTGAATTGGTCTATGTATTTTGTGTTAGGCTCATATACATATGCTACTCTGGCCAATCCCTCTTTCAATAATGTCTCTTGAACAGATTTGCCGTCAACATAAACGTATGCTAACAGTCTTCCATACTTATCTCTGCGATCGCCTTTATCAAATTCCAGCTGTAGCTTACCGCTGTTGACCAATTCTTTATTTCGTTTCGACGCATCCTCACCGTATGGTTGAACACAAGAATTTGGTTTCTTCGTCTCAGGTGTATCAACGAGCAAGTAGCGCACTGTGTCTTCCTTTCCGTTGTAAATAACCTTAATCGTATCTCCATCTATTGCTCTATCTAATGTAACATCGATCAATTTCTTGTGATTTTTTGAATGAGGCGTGCCAGCCTTTTGTTCTGTCTGACTATATTCATTAGATTGAGTATCTTGAGAGACTTGCTCCGTCCCATTAGAATCTGAATGGTTTTTGGCTGCGTGATTTGATCCGCAAGCTGCCAAAGTAATACTTAAAACGATTGCGATCATACTGATCAAAATCTTCTTCATATTGATTCCCTCTTTATCATTTTCTCTTTTTGCGATTAAACATCATCATTATAACGATATGGACATTTTTTGTGAATGGAAAACTTCAAGGGAACTTATAACACTCCAAATTGCCAATAGTTAACTTCACAACGAGGTGATCAAAACATCACCATCACATAGCGGAAATAAATAATCCTGAAAATAATATTGACTGAAAATGCTTTTGGAATTATGATAATATGAGAAATGACAATAATGTGACAAAAACATTACTACAACATAACAACTAATAGCTTAGGTTTATTCTATTGGTTAAAAATGTAAACGGTTACAAATCCAGAGGCGAAAATCTAAGATAGAGATGACTTTAGTTTTGACTCAATATCCACACTGAAAGAGCTTATTAAGTATTCTTAATAAAGGCAGGGGAAATGGATATGAATGAACATCGAAATCGAAGGTTGAAATTAATAATGATTTCAGCAACTTTTGGAGGGCTTCTCTTTGGATATGATACCGGAGTTATAAATGGAGCTTTACCTTTTATGGCAAGGCCAGATCAGCTTGATTTAACACCGGTTACAGAAGGGCTTGTTACGAGTATTCTTTTATTAGGTGCCGCGTTTGGAGCGTTGTTATGCGGAAGATTGGCTGATCGATATGGCCGCCGTAAAATGATCCTTAATCTTTCCTTTTTATTTTTCCTGGCATCACTGGGAACAGCGTTAGCACCTAACGTTTTCGTCATGGTGGCCTTTCGTTTTTTACTGGGGCTGGCTGTTGGAGGAGCCTCGGCGATGGTGCCGGCCTTTTTAGCAGAAATGGCACCGCATGAAAAGAGAGGGCGTATGGTAACCCAAAATGAACTAATGATTGTTGGCGGGCAATTTTTAGCATATGTTTTTAATGCGATCCTCGGTGTAACAATGGCAAATACGGGACATGTTTGGAGATACATGCTTGTCATTTGTGCTGTACCGGCTATCATGTTATTTGCCAGTATGCTTAAGGTACCAGAAAGCCCCCGATGGCTAATCTCCAAAGGCAAAAACAGTGAGGCGCTGCGAGTTCTTAAACAAATTCGAGAAGATAAACGTGCAGTAGCTGAATGTAGAGAAATTCAAGAAGCGGTAGAAAAAGATACAGCACTAGAAAAGGCATCACTCAAGGACTTTTCTACACCATGGCTGCGCCGTCTTTTATGGATTGGAATCGGTGTTGCCATAGTGAATCAAATTACAGGTGTGAACTCGATTATGTATTATGGCACACAAATCCTTAAAGAATCTGGTTTTGGTACAAAAGCGGCTTTAATCGCTAATATTGGAAATGGGCTGATATCAGTTATTGCAGTTATATTTGGGATTTGGCTGGTCGGAAAAGTGAGACGGCGTCCAATATTATTGATTGGTTTGGCGGGGACGACTACAGCGCTCCTATTGATTGCGATTTTCTCAATTGTGCTTGATGGATCTATGGCACTTCCTTATGTAGTGCTTTCTTTGACCGTTTTATTTCTTGCCTTTATGCAAGGGTGTGTAGGACCTGTGACTTGGCTTGTCATAGCGGAAATATTCCCTCAAAGGTTAAGAGGGCTTGGTTCTGGGATAAGTGTTTTTTTCCTTTGGATATTAAACTTTGTGATCGGTTTTGCTTTCCCGATCTTGCTTAGCTCTGTAGGTTTGTCTTTTACATTCTTTATATTTGTGGCTTTAGGTGTATTGGCAATCGGTTTTGTGTACAAATTCATGCCGGAAACAAAAGGGCGTACACTTGAAGAATTAGAAGAGCATTTCCGTTCTCGACACGATCATAATACTCCTGAACAATCAGTTATTGAGGTATAAATATGTTGAAAATCTCTCTTCTTATAGGAGGGATTTTTTTAGTTTCAGAAAAAACAAAATCCCTCTGGTAGAGGGATTTTGATTCAGCATTTTAAGATGTTCTACACGTATAATACTGGAGTTGATACTTTAAAAATCTCGCCATCTCTTATATAAAAACGAGGGATGCGGCGGCTTAATGTAGACACGACTTCATAGTTAATCGTATTGAGCATTTCAGCCACTTCATCAACGGAAATCTCGGCTCCTTTTTGCTTACCGTAAATCACGACTTCTTCTCCTTGTTTACCTTCACCGTTTTCTCCTAAACTGACCATGATCATATCCATTGTTACTCTTCCCGCCACTGGCACTCGTTTTCCGCGATGAAGAACAAACCCGCGATTGGAAAGGGCACGAGAATAGCCGTCAGCATAGCCAATCGGGAGTGTAGCAATTACTTCATTAGGTTCTGCGATGTATGTAGCACCATAGCTAACGGTTCGGGGTTCTGTCCGCATGGTTTTCACATAAGCGATGCGTGCCTTTAAACTTAACGCAGGTTCAAGCTTAACGAGATTTAGTTGTTTAATATAGGCTGAAGGATATAAACCATATAAGCCGATACCTAAACGGATCATATCAGCGCTAAATTCCGGAAAAGCGATAGCTGCAGCCGTGTTGCACATATGCACGGTGGGCAGCTCAATCCCCTGTTTTTTTAAAAAGCTGAGAAAACTGATGAATTTTTCGTGCTGCAGCTTTGTGAGTGTTGTGTCCGGTTCATCAGCTGTCGAAAAATGTGTGAAAATTCCTGTCCATCTGAGGAATTTACTTGCCTTTAAGGCTTTCACTACTTCTAAAAGTTCTTCCTTTGTGCGTACACCTAATCGTCCCATGCCGGTATCCACGTTAATATGAATGGCCAGCCGGTTAGCACTCGCTTCTTTTTCCAATATCTCGTTTGCTTCTTTCATCCAATCAACCTGAAATGCTGATAATGTTATATTCCAAGCTGCTGACTTCTTTACACAACTAAGGGATGTAAAACCAAGCACAAGGATAGGTGCTGTAATCCCAGCTTTTCGTAAAACGATTCCTTCCTCCACACTGGCAACAGCGAGCTCACTCGCCCCGTGTTCCAGTGCATGGCGTGCCACTTCTATAGACCCGTGACCATAACCGTTCGCTTTTACGACAGCCATAATTTTGCTCTTATGTGGAATATGACGGCGGATCGCTCGCAAATTCTTTTTAACGGCATCAAGATTGACTTCGATCCAAACTTCTCGGCAAAGCTTTATCATCAACGCTTCCTTCCTTCTTATGGATTATAAATACCACCTATTGCCGCAAGAATAAATGTTAATTGTTGGATGATTCGATCTTATTTTATTCAACTTTATTTGAAATCATTCAACAGCAAATCCATGTGATACGAGAAGGTGCTTATCAATGTTCGAATAGCAAGTACGGGATACATGAGGCTTGTAAGTGGGGTGTTAATGGGTACGGCGACCGAGGATTACAAAAATGATTATTTGTTTTGGGACATTTTTTTCTAAGGGTAGATGATAACGAGGAATCTAATCAGGAAAAACTTACCGTTGTTATGAACATTGAAGAACCTTTTAAATGAGGAGGGCTGAGGAAATTCTGTAAAAGATAATCGGTTGAAAAGGCAGTCGATTCCTTGTTCCATAAACCTGACATCAGAGTATATAATTAAACTCGTATTCACAAAAATCGTTTAAGTAAGGGGTATACATGAATAGGGGAGTTAGTTTTCAAATACCGAATGAATATGGAAATTTTCTATGGAGAATACTGCAGCCGGTAGAAATAGCTAATTATAGGTGGCAAACGAGTGGGGAATCTTATTTTGTTGTAGAAGGAGAGCTCGATGATGAGGAGCTTTTTCATGACTACGCAATTGTTGAGGGGGCAGTTTTTGAGCAACAATTAAAAACGAATCAGTACTATACCATTTTCGTTGAACTGAAAGCATTTCCATATGGAAAAATGGTTAATCAAGTCAATACATATGAAGAGTTTGCTGACAGTGATTGCGAACTTGTCCTTTTGATAGCAGATAATAGCTACGTTTCGATTTACTGTAAAAACAAAAATATCATTGAAAAACTTTACTTCAATGCTTTACAGCATGATTTTGAAGACGTTCAATTTATAACTGATGAAAATGACACAAGAACAAGCCTTACTGTATGATACTCAATAAAAATTAAAGGAGCTAGTACATGACAATGCAAATTAAAATCAAGTATCTAGATGAAACACAAACAAGAATCAGCAAAATTGAGCAGGGAGACTGGATTGATCTTCGGGCAGCTGAAGATGTAACAATCAAAAAAGATGAATTTAAGCTTGTCCCATTAGGTGTTGCAATGGAGCTGCCTGAAGGTTACGAAGCACATGTCGTCCCTCGTTCAAGTACATATAAGAACTTTGGCGTTATTCAAACAAATTCAATGGGTGTTATCGATGAGTCATATAAGGGAGACAACGATTTCTGGTTCTTTCCTGCTTATGCATTGCGTGATACTGAAATTAAGAAGGGTGATCGTATCTGCCAGTTTAGAATCATGAAGAAAATGCCGGCGGTTGAATTGGTTGAAGTCGAGCATTTGGGAAACGAGGATAGAGGAGGACTCGGTTCAACAGGTACGAAGTAAACAAAATAAATCCTTGGCTGTCTTCATGCTGTGTGATTGATCAATGGAGGTTTCAGCCAAGGTACATATAAATATTATGTATAAAATGAATATTTTAATACGAAGGATTTAATTAAAAACAAAGTTTAAAAAGGGAAGTTTTGAAAAAGTGAAATAGTAATAACTAAAGTCGATAAAGAACCTAAAGATGTCAAAGAAACAATTTTTCTGGTGCTTTGCTTTTTTGAAGGTTTACTTAGCTCGTGGATAACTGCCCCCCATAAAAGCATGGATGCTAAAATTATAATACTTATATACATAAAGATGCTCCTTTTATTATATTTACAGTTTTTACATTTTTATCGATTTTACCACATTTAGGATTGAGTTGTCGATGAAACAAGCATCTCTATAAAGAAATACTTTTATCTAAATTTTTATAAATAGGGGAAGGCAACTAAAAACTAGTAATGCCACTAATAATAAGCCAAGTTAAATGACATGTGTTCATTAATAATTGAATTTACAGCAGCCTTGAGACAAGTTCAAAATATAAGATGAAATGAGACATAAGACTTCACAAAAAAATCTGAGTATCGTCGATAAATATCATAAAAAAGCCCCCGGTATGTCGCCGGGGAATAAATAGACGTTTAAGAGATTTAGTGATGTTTTTTATATGATTCGACAAAATCATAATAATGATCATCGTCATCATAATACTTTTTTTCGTAATGATAATCGTGATCATCGTAATACTTTTTATCATGGTCATCATACTTTTTATCATAATCATAATGTTTTTTATCATGATCATAATACTTGTCGCAATCATAATGCTTCTTATCATTGTCGTAATACTTTTTGTAATATGTTTTTTTCCAAGTGTAATACTCTTCTTTATATTTTTTATAATAACCCAATTAAATTCCTCCTTTATGTTATTCGAATTTAATTTATGAAGTTTAAATGATATGGTATGGTCAAATGAAATAAGAATAGTAAAAAGAGGCTGTTTAAAACACTTTCTGAAAAACAAAACGGATAGCTGTTTAAGAGCGAGAGAGAGCACTCAATCACTGTAAAATAATAGTAAAGTGTATAGAGAAGATTAGTATACGTAAAAAGGGACTTTCTCATTGAAGAATATTTGAACGTTATGGTTAAGATTCAAGAGCACTATGATGTGATTTTTCACACTGCTTTTGAAGGGTTTAGAGTTAGACATCAAAAACAAACATCAAAACCGGTTAGAAACAGATGATATAAGGAATGAACCGCTGCCAAATATCATAAAAAAAATGAATGAAATTAGAGAGAATTTATTTTAAAGAAAGCGGACAAATGACAATTGATATTGAGGTAAAATACAATGCATTAAATCAGAAAAAGCTATTGGAGGATTTAATGTGTTTAGACAATTTCCAATTTGGTATACACAAACACCTGACTATTTGAATTTTTATGTGCCGCAATATCAAACCATTTCTTATAATCCTCAACAATGTTATCAACGGTGTATGTACCAAACTGGCGGTAACTATGAGCTATGTGACAGACTATGTTATGGAGAAATACAGGTGTAAAAGAGGGGGTTATTAACTCCTCTTTAAACACACAGTGAGTGGAATAAGATCCTCACTTTATCTGCGAGTGCTTAGTATTTGCGATAATATTGCATTCGTAATAAATTATGCTTAGAACTGAAAATGAAAGAAGGATATGAATAGTTATGACGCAATTCGATAAACAATACAATTCAATTATAAAGGATATTATAAATAATGGAATCTCAGACGAAGAGTTTGATGTGAGAACCAAGTGGGACTCAGATGGAACACCGGCACATACTCTAAGTGTAATCAGTAAGCAAATGAGATTCGACAACTCAGAGGTTCCGATTTTAACGACAAAAAAGGTTGCCTGGAAAACAGCCATTAAAGAGTTGCTCTGGATTTGGCAGCTGAAATCTAATGATGTTAATGATTTAAACAAGATGGGCGTACATATTTGGGATCAGTGGAAACAAGAAGACGGCACCATCG
>Ga0268250_10000225_pt1 | contig 28514 bp, 22 predicted proteins | sample AgamicAsSfe_FD_200448 | JGI IMG/M metagenome (GOLD analysis project Ga0268250, IMG submission 200448) | Agave microbial communities from Guanajuato, Mexico - As.Sf.e (v2) (version 2) | ecosystem: Host-associated > Plants > Phyllosphere > Phylloplane/Leaf | place: Guanajuato, Mexico | collected...
GAGGAGGAGGAAGTAGTGCCTTGAGAGAGTTGAGAGGGAAGGAGGAGGGGGGGAAGTGGTTTGTATATATTCTTCTGGTTGGGTGTGTTGGACGTTATTGTAAGGATTGAACCGATCTGTTGAAGTAAACTGGCGCCAGCCCGACACTGTGAGACAGACCTGGTACGTTCGGAAGACATTGTATCGTGTTGTTTGAGCTGTGTATGTACTGATACCCTGTGTGCAGGATTCGCTATGTGCAAGATTCATAATGTGCAGGATTCATTATGGTGCAAGTCGTCAAAAGCCCTTACTCGTTCCAACTTCACTTCTTTCATTCTCCATTCTCCTCTATCCTCATTTCTCCGTGCTTTCAAACAATCAGAGCATAAGGTAAGGTATTCAAAGTGCCAAAGCCGCCGACCAAGTATTATGCATTCATAGCACTCATTGCTTCATACATGCCGCGTGCTCATAGAGGTGCTGGGGAGGCACACGCATCGTATGATTTTAAGCATCACGCGTCTCAGAGTTGCTCTGCAACGAGATCAGGATCATCAATGCTCCCTTCACCCGGGCTTCACACTCGTCAGCCCCATCAGGCAGCTATAGTGGAAGGAGAAAGGAGAAACTCCACCCCCCGGGGAGACACCTCGCGATGGGGCTCATGATCCAGGACGCTAGAGTATCTCCTTGTCTCCTCGTCACTTCAAAACTGCTCTTGTGTGGAGATACTGTTTTTAGCTGGAAAAAGCACTCTGCTCGCAAGCGGCGAGATGTGCGGTAGGCTGCGGTGCGGTGCGTCGGTGTAAGAGCTCTCGGGAAGTGATTCCAGCGGGTCGGCTTGCGCAGCGGTGGTGTCGACGGAGTATGTGGGTCTTGGTGCTGTATAATTTCCAATCATTGGTATTGTGGTCGCAACTCTGAGCTTGGGTGTCCTGCTCATGCTCGCGCATGCCATCGTCTCACTCCTCCTATATTCATCGCGGTCCGCTCCTCCCACGTTCGTGCTCGTCATGATCATGATCATCATCCGCAACCGTGTCAAAAGAGACAGATTTCCGCCTTGCCGCAGGCGTAGTCGTTGTCACAGGTTTATACCGCTCGTTCGCGGTACTCACCCCTCCTATCTCAACCATCAGCCTTTCGCTCTCATTGTGCAGAGGATACGCAGCGTAATAGCTTGACGCACCAGTCTCTTCCTGCTGCTCAGTATTACTCACATTGTAACCCCTTCCTCTAGCATCCCTATCATTCGCAGGATAAGGTTGAGCGGGCGGCGGACCGTTGGGGAACCATTGGCTTTGTGTCGCTGTGGTTACGCCGCCCGCTGGAGGTTGGCCGGTCGTAGCGGGGCCGCTTTGGTAGTGAGTCTCTTGTTGGTAGTGTGTCTGATTCTGGTGCTGGTTCGGTGGTGGACTTCCATAAGCTTGCGCGGGAGGAGGTGCGAAGGCGGTCGTTTGTGGATAGTATTGCTGTTGCTGAGTAGCGAAGGCTTGGTTCACGGCACCGAGATTTGGTGTCGCCCCTGGTGGTGGCACTTGTTCTGCGTAGGGTCCGAAGCGTTGTTCTTCGTCTGTTTGATATTAGCTTTCTTACGTACCTCCTTAGATAGAAACAGCTGAACTCACGATCATGTCTAGCCTCACTCTCAGCGCGTCTGCGATTCCTGCTTCTATTCCTGCGTCGTCTAGACGTGTCCGAGTTGCTGGACGAGCTAGAGCCACCTCGCTGACGATCGCCGGGTTGGCTGTAGTAGCTGTCCGCTCTGCTGCGCGGTCTTGCGTACTCCTCACCAGGCGGGATAGGATCCCCTCCATAGACAACTAGATTCTGATCTCCACCGCTGGAGCGATCTCTTCGCGACCGTGACTTTGTCCTCGATCTTGACCTCGTGGCAGAACGGCCTCTGGGAGCTTCCTTCGCGGCCTTCTCATTCTTTTTCCGCTCATAGAGCCCAGCAAGGGCAGCTCCTCCCAAGCCTGCTCCAACAGCAGGCAGGAGTGCGCGGCTCCGGCTGCGCTTCTGGTTCGGGCGAGACTTACTCCTTGCACGATCGACCAATCCAGCGAGGGCAGCACTAGCGAGACCTGCCTTGACGATGGTCGCGTGTTCATGGTTAGCGCCAAGTGCACCTGGGCTGCCTGCACGAGAACCAGAGCCGTCGCGAGCCTTATTGGCGGCTGTTGCTCCTCCGCCTAGACCCATCGACTTCTGGATATTGCCGAGATCGAATTTGTTGTCTTTGCCTCTTGTGGCAGCATAGCCAGCCAGTGCGCCTATTGCAGCAATGCCTGCAAACTTGGCAAGATTGCCGGAGAAAGGACCATCTTCTCGTGATCGACTGCGTGATCTTCCTTCCCTCCTACCACGACCTCGAGATCTGGAGCGATTCTCTCGGTTGTAGTTCGCCGCTCTTGTGATCGCTTCCGCGCCGATGGCCCCAAGTGCAGCACCACCAGCAAGACGACCTGCACCGCCCGTAGGTTGTCCAGTCTTTCCCTGATGATGTCGCAACAGAGCTGCTGCACCCAGACCTAACGCAGCTCCTTCAGCGAGGTGTTTTCTATGGTTTTGATCGTCGTCACGTCCTCCGCTATCGCCATATTCTTCAGTTCTGCGGTAGTAGTAATCCTCCTCGCTGTGTCTTCTGTCGTTTCTGCTCTCCCTCTCGTCGTTACCGCCCCAGTTCGATGCTGAATCTCTTGGGTCCACCTCGCGCCGGTATTGCGCTTCATAGTCGTTGTTGGGTCGGCGTGCGACTTGTCGTGTTGTCTTCTTGTACCAGTAGTCCTCTTCTTGGCCTTGCTCTGAGCCCGAAGAGGAGCTTGACTGCCGTCTGGACTTGTTGGCTGCGGATCGCTGAGTGCGATGGGTTGTCACAGAGCGGTTATCGTCGTTGTCATCCTGCTTTTGCCTCCCAGTCTGGGATCTTGACTCAATCATCTCATACTTCTGCTCCTCACGCTCCCGCACTTGCTCCCGAATGATGATGGGTTGCCGTGCCTCCTCACGAATGATGATGGGTTGCGGTGCACGTTGCCGGATAATGATTGGCTGTATCTCCCGGTCATCATCGCGAAGGTATTCCGTTGATCGAATGTATTTCTCCAGGTACTCTGGCCTTTCGCGCTCGCTCTCACGTCGATACTCTCTTGTGTACTCGGGAGGAGAGGGTGAGCGCTCGGTTTCGCGCACTATGCGAGTGGTGCGGACGTCTCGGCGTGGCTGTTCTCTTTCGACCTCTCTCTCGTACACGACCTTACGATACTCCTCATTGCGATCTGAGCCTTTGCGCTGCGTGATCTTCACGTCGACTTCTCGTTCGTCATCGTCACCGTTCGTGCTGCCTCGAGTACTGCGATCCGGGATCCTATAGCGGGAAATCTTGTATGACATCGTGACTTGAAAAGATCAGGCGACTGAGCTGAGCCGTGATCTGTCTGCTTTGGTTTCCACGCAGATGAAGCGAGACTGAAGATCGTCACCGTTTGTATGACAGTTCGGCGCACGCGCTCAGCGGGTCGTGGTTAGCACAAACGGGACTGCTTCCGGGATCTGGATCTGCTTAGAGATGGCCTGAGTTAAGGCTATGATCAAGTGGACTATTCGGCCCAACCGAGAATTGCAACAAGAGAGCGAGGGTGATGAAGCTGGAGGTAGAGACGAGAATATGGTGATGAGTACCCGCTACAAAGACAAAACCAAGGTCGAGAGCAAGGTGGAGGGAGATGATCGTGGCCGCACGTGCCACCAGAACGTGAAACGACGTGGCTGACGGATGACGCACGATTTTGACAGGGAGATGCTCGGGGTCATCGGTCAGCTCTGCTGCTCGTAAAAAGATGACAGTCCGACGCCATCCACGATCTCGTTCGTCAGGCACTGAGCATCGGGTCAAATAGCAAAACTCTACTATCCTCGAGACCCGAACCGAGCAGCTGAAGCATTCTCATATGCCACAGGGAAAAAAAGCAAAAAATAGTCGACATACAACAGCTGAAATTCGCTGGTGGTCACCCACCCAACTACTACGCAGCCGGTAGAATGCTTAAGTACGCCAGAGCGGACGGGATGGCCTGTTCTCATTCTCCTGTGGTCGTATGTGCTATAAATACTTTTAGAATTGAATATAGACATTTAACGTACTTTGCTGCTCTCGCGTATGGCGTAACAGAACTTCAAATCTCGAGAGTTTGCAACATCAAGTATAGCATAGCATAGGAAGCGGTATCATCATGTTAGTTTCTAGGTGCTTGACATGTCGACTATAAGTGAACCCCATTAGCACTCCCTCCTTTAATCACATTACAGTGCCTCCGCGCCGCTCCGACCCAGACTCACTTAAGGCAACTGCATAAACACCTCCTTCAGGACATCGTAATTCGGCGTCCCGAGCCCTGTAATGGGGTCCCAGCCAGGCGTGCAATTGAAAGCATAGGTCAATCCGCAACCCTGGTTGGCACCAATCGTGATATCGTGAAAGGCCTGGGGATTGCTTTAAAAGGTAAGGTTCACGAACCCGAGGGTAGCCTTACCGGCGGTGAGACGCTCTTTGTTGAGGAGGTTGATGACGGAGGCCACGGAGGGTGCGGCCATGGAGATACCTCCCTCACGGATCAGAGTGTCGTCGGCGTAGACTGTGGGAGGTATTAGCAAGAAGGTTGATGGAAAATGGGAAGGTGGAGGACGCACGGTGTGTCCACGCTCCTTTAGCTGCGACATCAGGATAAGCGCGCCCGTCGCGATTGTACAGACCGCCATTAGCGCCAGATTTCTTCCCCTTCGTCGTAGAATAGTAAGGATAACCGGGGTCATAATTGGCAAGATAGTTGCTCACGCCGGTCTGCTGGTACTCAGGTCTCGCAAACACATTGCCGAAGCCAGCTCCAGACGTGTAGGGGACCGTGGGCGCGGTTTTAGGGTTGATAGACAGCCATCTCAGGGTCCTTGCTGTAGCTGGACACGTTTGCACGGATTGTAGTTGCGCCGACGGAGAGGACGGAAGGGCAATCGTTCCAGGAGGCGGGAGAGAAGACGGTGGGTTTGCCGGAGGTGTCGTTGAGGCAGCCGTTGGTGTTGTTGTAGGCGCCGGGGTAAACGGAGACGCCGTGGTCGCCGGAGGCGAAGACGACTGTTGTGCCTGTGGAGGAAAGGTTAGTGAGATCGGGCATAAAGGGAGAAGGAGAAGAAGAAGGAGAAGGCACGGACCTTGCAAACCGAGCTTCGTCCGCTCATTACACTGGCGCTCGACGTAATTGACGAGGAAATATTCACCACCTAAGGATAGATGAGCTCATAAGCAATCGTAATATTCTACAACGCCTCAACAACAGCAGTCTTCTCCGCCACGGGCCCGTCCCCACCATCGACTGAGCTAAGCTCAGGGATTGTGTCAACTGGAATATACGGCGCACAGTTCTCAATCCCCAGTTCTATATCAGCCTTGTCGTAGTTCTCGCCACCCTCGTAGATGCCGAGAGCGTTGTTCGGTTTGACTTTGAGAAGTGGACCATATTAACAGATAACAGGTGGAGGCTTGGGGAGGTTGACTTCTCCAGTACTATCACACAGTAAGCCTTCGTGAGGGAGGAGCAACACCTCTATATCTACGCAGCCCAAATGTCGAGTATTTCGAGTATGCCATTTTGTTACTCATCAGCGTCATGGACTAGCCTCAAGCCACGCCTCAGTGGTAGAAGTACCAGTGTGGTCGATAAGCTTTGCATTAGCTTGTGCATCGCACGTTCCCCCTCACCTGCCGTGTGCATCAGATCATCAGACGAGAGCCATGCTTCGAACCGTTCACGATAGCGGATGCCATGTCAGGGACAAGCTTCACAAGCTTTTGCTTGTCCAGACTGAGGCTTGCGAGGCTTCAAGTGCACATTCTGCTTAAGCTCATCGCGCCTGAGAGTGAGTTCTTCGACACTAGACAGCAAATGTCAAGAACCAGGCGTCCCAGACACATCGAGCACGCACAGAACGCACGAGCACAGAGCAATCGCCGATCACACAATAAGGGCACTAGATATCAGGTAAGCATTGCTCGCTAGTGAAGACAAGGAGATGGATGTGGTCAAACACTATTGCCAGGAAAAGAAGCTGAAGATTTGGCAAACAGAAGAGCCGATCGAATACACCCTAAACTCCACCTGATGCCGCCATCCATGCAGTTCATATCACGTATCTTTCGCGTCCCATCGGATCAAGGACCTCCCTCAACCCCTGCTCAAGCTTCACCCACGTCGTATGTCATGCTAATGCCCATCGCCGCCAACTCCACATCAAGATATTTCAACACACCCGGCACTGCAACGACCGTCACATTATCGCCCGCGACCCATTTCTGGCCCTGTCCATCCTCCCACATCTCGCTCTTCGGCGTCCAGCTTTGCGCTCTCGTCGAGCACTTCCTACACCGTACAATGCCCGTACCAGCCTGTCTGCTCTTCGAGTCGTATGCGCCCACAGTCGGCTGCGTGCTCAGGAAGGAGCCGCACGTCCTACAGATCCAGGCTTTGGTGTAATCGGAGCAGTTCATGAGGCGGTCGCGGAGCAGGAAGGAGGTACCGTGCGCGATGAGAGAGTCGCGCTCCATCTCTCCCACACGGATACCACCACCCTTGCTGCGACCCTTGACGGGCTGACCGGTCATGCTATTGATGGGGCCGGTTGTGCGTACTTGGAACTTGTCATTGACCATGTGACGGAGCCGCTGGTAGTAGACGACACCGATATAGATGTCGGCGGCGAGTTCAGTGCCAGTGATCCCACTGTACATGGGTTCGTTGCCGTAATAGTTGTAGCCAGCGGCTTGTAGTTGATTGCCGAAGAACTCGACGGCGGTATTGCCTTTCTTGTCCTCGAACTTCCACGGTGTACTGTCCTGGGCAAATCCGTGCAGCGCACCTGCTTTACCAGCCAGAGACTCGACGAACATGCCGATCGTCATGCGTGAAGGGAAGGCGTGAGGGTTGATGATGACGTCTGGGACAATGCCGGACTCTGAGAATGGCATGTCCTTGGTGGGCCACTTCTGACTGCAGACCCCCTTCTGTCCGTGGCGAGAGGAGAATTTGTCGCCGATGACGGGACTTCGGGGGATGCGGTATTTGATGCTGATGATGGTATTCGGGGTATTGCCCTCTTCCGAGCCGATGATGCGGACCTCTTCGATATGTCCATCTTCGTTGTCCTTGTACTTCTGGAAGTGAGTGATGCCGTCCTTATTCTTGAGCTCGTTCGATGCTGGATCCCACTCGACCTCATGGTATGCAGCAACATTGTCTCCATACTGCACTAGAGCTCCGATCATAGGTAGACCATCTTCATCAATCTTCACGCGTTGAGCTGCTTTGACGTAGCCTCCAGGCGCGAAACCATATATTTTTGTGACCGTACGCATAGATCGAACCTTGACGGCCTCTTCTTGAAGGTCGTACTTTTTTGTTTTGTATATTGTACCATATCCGAACCCTCGTTCGTGAGCGTTCTTATTCAATATCATGGCGTCGTCCATATCGTATCCAGTGTATGAGATGACAGCAACAACAGCGTTAGTTCCTTGAGGGAAGTTGTCCAATCCATATTCATTGTGCTTCGGTGGCCGTACTACTGGTGTCTGAGGACTTTGTATCCTGTACATCTTGTTGTCTGTGCGGTGTGCTAGTGCAGTGGCTGGGGTTCCCATAGTCTGCTTACCCATTTGACATCTGTCTTTGATTAGCACTGTGCCACATAACAACTTTGTGGGCTGCTTACTGGTACATGTTACGTGGCGATTGGTTGAAGTCTGAGAAAGGTGTCATATTCGCGACGATTGAGAGAATGTTGGTAGGATCAAACTCCACATGTGTCGAGTCTCCGGAGACAATCTCAGGCTCGGTGCATGCAATTGACATGAAAGGCTGCTCAAATGGACCCACGTAGTCCAGCTTGTCGAGTGGAAGGTACTTAACTGGTCTGTACATGCGAGCTGGATGTGCATACATGTAGAGTCCTGGATACTGACCGCCATTTGAATTGGGAATGTAACCAATCTCAAGGTCTTTTGGAACGCCATTTGTGCCATCGACCTTCCAGTAACGCAGTGTATCGTGAATCACCACAGCTTGCTTTGGGTTACAGAAGCCGAGGATGCGTCCATCCAGCTGCACCGAGACACTTTCGGACAGTGACGCATGAGAGCCACCGCTGACACCCATGCTCGCTAATAAAGTCGGAATATTTGAGGTGTTAGATGGCCGTATCGCAATGAAACACTTGTGCGCGAGGTGATTTAGCAATCCGCAGGGCGATCCATCGGGAGTATGAACTGGACAGAGGTATCCCCAGCTCTCAGGTAGCAGCTTTCTGACTGTTGTAGTCTTCAGTTGTGCGAAGAAACTACCTCTGTGAACACAGCGGAAGTGACTGATGAAGCGGTAGAAGTTTAGCTTTTCAGCAATAATCGTAAAGCCACTAGTCTGCTGAAGATCGAGGCCACTTGAACTAACAACATTGCCAGTGGAAAGGAAATAGTTGAGCTTCTGGCCGATATCAATCTGAGCTCTTGGCAGAAGGCGCGCATTGAAATACTTCATAAAATCCGGGTCGTCAAATGTCTTGAAGCCTTCCTTTCGCCCGAACTCGGTATATGCCGTGCGAATCATGTACAGGAATTCCTCAAGTTGCTCCTTGACGATCGTGCCGTACAAGAAACCACCAAGAAGCATTTCCTGGTTCGATACTGCATCAGGGTTGTCTTCAGCGCATTCTCCTTGCACAAATGCATATAATTTCCGGATCATGAACAGTATCATCTGGAATTTGTCGTTATCCTGTGCTTCTGTCACGTCCACGTTTCCGAGATGTGGTAATACGATCTTGCGCAAGAATTCCGTGCCAGCTTCATAGCCTGGCATATCCCCAGGAAGTCCAAGAACCACTCTGAACTTATCACCCAGATATGCTCTCGTCTTCGCCTTGCCTTGCATATTGAAGACCTTGAATGTCCTCAACAGCATCTCCACGCGGTCAATAACGAATTGCTGCTCTTCCATTCCTTTCGTTCCCGCAGTGCCCACGATACCCTCGAAGATCTCCCTATCATTCGTTTCGCTAAGTGCTTTGAGAATCATGACAACCGGTACAAGATATTCGCTCTTTCGCCAAGAGAACCTGAATGTCACATTGCCGTCCTTCAGATAGTGTAGCACGTTTGTTTGTGATGACTCGTCGGGGCGTACTGAGCGAAGTTGTATACCCTTCTTCGTGTAGCTGTCTCCTCTGTTTTCGAAAGAGCCTCGCTCAATTGCCATGGGATAGTTTCTTTTGTTGACAACAAGCAGTCGCACGAGCTTCTCAAGTCCGTTCACAATGAAATATCCTCCTAGTTCTTCCGACTCTTCCTTGTTGTACACAAGCTGGTCCGGGGACATCTTCTCGAGATGACATCTGTTGGACTTCAACATCAACGGCAGGAACCCCATATCTCTAATATACTCCTGCCACTCTCCATCGTTGATCTTAACCTCCCATCGTATCCTCAAGCGGCCTCGATATGTGGAGTGCCTTTCTCGGCATTCAGCTGGATAGATCTCTCTATTTTGTGTCGAGAATTTGTTGGAAGGCGGTAGCACCGATTTGTCCAGAAAGTACTCTTTTATCCGAACATGTAGTCGATTCTTGACCGTCCCGTCGTATGTTGCAAAGTCTCCTTCCGTAAAGATCTTGGTCCCGATGTCCTTGATACCCTGTTCCAGGTACCCTCCTTTCTCGAAGACTGCATTGAACGAGTCTATGTGCGGTCGTACGGCTTCTTGCAAGGCGGGGTAAGCTGTGTGGTCTTTCGGTGGCGATCGGAAGAGCTTCTCTCTTCTCACAGTGTTGAAATCGTTCGACCACTTCGTGTCGGTCGGGGCGGGCGCCATTGTGTGAGTTCGGAAATTGGTGGAAGAGATGACTACTGCGTTATAGCATACTTTACGCTGTCTGTCTCAATCCTGGCTGCTCTCTACAAGATTCTGCGTCACGGTGTTTCAGAAGCTACAGCTGCCGCTGTTGTCTTCTCCAAACATTTTTTGAAACACCAATCGTTATTTCCGTAAAAGCCGAGCGTATGGGATGACAGCACCGTCTTATCTCGTGACCTCAAAGACAAACACAAGACCACCACCTAAGACAAGACCTGCTGCCGCCTGCTGCTGTTGAAAGATCCTACATCGTGCTATTGACTGTGAAGACTGCGAAAGCAACTAACCTATTTAATCCTTTGACAAAGAAAAACACTTATTCTGCACATTTTCTTACCCACCCTGAAGGAAACAAGCCCAAATGGCGTGGTTCTTCACACGTTTCTGGACGTACTTGCTACAACTATTCTGGTTCGTGTGACTCTGGTGATACTCGATCGCTCCCGAATGGTACACATACTCATGTGTTCCTAGGGCGAAGGAGATGGATATTGCGTTTGTTGGACTACAAAATGCTGGGAAAACATCACTACTAAGAGTATTATCGGTATGTTTTCCTCAGAGTCATGGCAAACACGCGTGTACTGACCTCTTCAGGGCGGAGAATTCACAATTGAGTATGCTCAAGGCCATACCTGACGGGCCAACAACGGTACTGACTGCTCAGGGCATTACCAACTGTCGGTTTCAATTTGAAGAAAGTAACTCGTGGTCATGTGACATTAAAATGGTGAGCACTTTCGCCAGCTACAGTAGATCTAATCAGCTCACATCTTCCGCTAGCTGGGACCTGGGTGGTCAAGTTCGGTTCCGAAATATGTGGGAACGATACTGTCGTGGCGCCACTGCTATAGTGTACACGACCTTCCCAACTCTCTCATAACATGCAGCGCCAACTAACACGCAACAGCTTCGTTGTCGACTCTGCCGACCATCCAGCATTACCAGTAGCGAAGGAAGAGCTCGGGATACTCCTCGAGAAGCCTGCATTGGAAGGCATCCCGCTACTTGTTCTTGGTAACAAGTCTGATCTGGAGGAGAAAATGTCGGTGGACGAGCTGATTGACGGCTTGGGGCTGAAATCAGTCACGCATCGCGAAGTCAGCTGTTATGGGATTAGTGCGAAGGAAGATATAAACTTGGATGCTGTTCTGCAGTGGCTCATTGCAAGGGCGAAGGGTACACATTGAGGTCATTGAGAATAGTGAAGCAATCAAAAGGATAAAAATCCCTTGTAGCGAGTGCTGCTTGTTATTTGACACGCTACGAACTAATCCCAGAACGCAAGCCTGAGTATGATCTTTACGACACACTTCCCTGGACTCTGTCCAGTCTTGATGAGTCTGAACAAAAATACCTACGGCACTCTCCCAAAGGATTTCCTGGACTCGGTCTTAATCTATACAACCGTTCTGAAGAAATAACTTCTGTCTTACAAAGACGTTGAACGGATAAGACAAAGTCAGTGGAGCACAAGTTCAAGTAGAATATCGACGACACTTTCCACGACTTGGCTCCCTTGACCTTTTTGTCTGCAAGGGTATTTCTCATCCTACGGAATTATGAGTATCGAAAAGAGATAAACTCAAGAGATGAACCGCAGAAGTGCTTGTACGGCTCTTCACAGTCTCACAACCTCTGACCTTTTCTTGCGAATTGACGTTCAGTCTCGAAACTTATCAGAGTACCTGGAGAGAACAGAATCGCGAGACACTAGTCGAGATGGATTTCTACGGCACTCTCCACGACTAATTTTTTTTCCTCTTTGATCTTGCTTGCAGAAAATCAAAGGCTATCTGTACGGTACTCTCCACGAGTTTTCCTCCTTGACCTCAGTTTCCATGAAAGTACTTCTTCTCTCACGAAAATGTTGAGTGGAAAGGATATGGCGTTAAGACCTAAATCGAGGTAAATACTGTAGGGCACTCTCCACGACTTTTTCTCCACAACTTTTTGGCAAGTTTACTTTTGGCTTCGCACGATTAGCATCGAGAGAATAGGTTATGGTATTGAGGTGGAAGGTGAATTCCTTCATCAACGGCACTCTCCATGACGGATTTTGTCTGACTTTCGTTCTCGATCTGGTCAATTGAACTTGATGCAAGAGACGTGGAGAAAGAATGCTTGATATATTTGTACATAGTTCACATACCGTGCACAGCTGTGTTCGTTCCCGCCACTCTCTCCATTCTAGACACTTAAGTCCCATCTTCAACCTTACCCACCCTGACCGCTGCGGCCGCCGCATTCTCAATCTCCCACTTAAACTCTTTCAGTGCTCTTATTTCCGAGCTCATGAAAAGTCCTCCAATCAATCCATCGATGACCCCGGCCGCGAAGCCTAATGTCGATAGCACTAGCAGCAGGAAGCAGAGCCATGGCGCAGGCGCAAACCACACGCCGACAAAGCAACCGAGAGAGAACACCACAGAGCCCACGAAGTGCCCCAGGCGAAACCGTCGCTGTCGTCGTTCACGGTCGGTGTAGGTGGCAATCATGGCAAGAATTTCGGAGGAGAGAGAGGCGGGGAGAGGGGATGTTATGGGGTCGATGGTAAGGGTGGTGGTGTTTGAGTTGGTCGAGCGCGTTTCGAGGTGTGTGGCGACTCCGTCCGCTGTGGTTTTGTGCTTGTCCATTTGATCGTCTGAACCAGATTGCCACTGCCATGCCAACGTCGCCTCCACAGAGAAGTGATCACTAAGAGAGCACCGCAAAGTTGGATGTCGTGCTGTCATGCCCACATGCACATCCTCGACATGCCACCTCCTTGAATCCTGCCCATTAATCTTCGGCTCGCCAGCTCCAAAGAAAACATAGTCCAGCCGTCGTCCCTTGGGATCTTCCCCAAGCATATCGACAACTTGGTCTGCCCCCTTCGCCAATCGTTTCTGCTCGTCCTTCGGCCACCGCCACGTATTCGCTGGTCCATCACACGTTGCACCATTATCAGTAAGGTTATGCTGCACAGAGGGCATCGGGCGGCCACGTGCTGCTTCGACAGGACTATCTGCGGCGCCCACGGAAGAGTGTGGAAATGCTACACGCCAGATGTCGCGTACAGGGGCTTGTGATTCGATGAGACGGTGTGCGAGCGAGAGAGGTACCATGTTGAAGTCGCCGAGGCCAATAACGAGATGTCCGCGTTCGGCGGCGCCGCGCATGAGTTTGGCAATCTCCCAGGCTTGAGCTGTGCGGTGGCAGAGGTAGGAATCGTTGGGCTCGGTTTCGTATGGTGCATGTAGCTAGGAGGTTGTGTCAGATGCTGGACTAGGGGTGTGGTTCTAGGTTGAACTTGACATACATGTGTACAGAAGACTTCGGCCACATCTTGCTTCCTAGGCCCTATCCGTACTTTCGCGCAGGCAACACCTTTACCGACATACCAATCGCCGCGGAAGAAAGCGGTTGGGCGACCATTGAGTGGGTATTTCACCATATTGCTTTCTTCTATTGGCCATCTCGATAGAATGGCAAGTCCGCCTCCGAAACAGCCGCTATGATAGAATTTGCCATAAGGTAGGAAGTGATTCGTCAGTTCGCGGATTGCGAGGTAGTCCTGCTGTGTCCAGCATTCTTGCAGACCGACAATGTCAGGCTTTGGGTGTAGTGCAGCTATCTGCTTGCCAATCTCGAGGAGGCGTTCATATCGGTATGTCGCGAGGTATTTGAGACCCCAGCAGTTGTAGGAGAAGACGCGGATTGATCGAGGGTATTCATCAGCATAGTCTTGTGCAGAAGTCGTCGTATAGCGAGTGGCTTCTTGGTTTAGCTCTGTCGATTACAATCAGTGGCAGCTCGACGGGAGGCTATGATAGTGACATTGATCAAGGGGAATTGTACCTACGGCAACGTGATCTGTTGAAGTTCGCCCCATCTTGGAGCTGGTGTTTGTGGTCGAGGTAAAGATGACGATGATGGATTGTGTTCAATGGTGAAACCGCCGGCGTGAGCTCCGGCGCAGGAACCTCGCCGATCGTCTACGACCTACAGTACACCGACGCATTTCAATCATGTCGCGCAGCCACTCTCACTCATCGCGCGAAGTCTCAGTAGATGGCGAACGATCCCCGAAGCGGCGTCGACTCGAGGCTGACGGCGACGATGTTCACAGTGCGCGTCTCTCGCCAACACGCGCAACAGCAATCAGCACGCCAGGGTGGTCTCCAATAACAGCATCAACTCCCGCACAGATCAACGACAATGATAGTCCGGACACTCACGACGACACCTTCCTACGCGAACCACGACCTCTACCACGACAACGAGCTCTATTATCAGTCACACCAAGTCTAGTAGGTACACCGCGGCAAACTTCACCTGATCCATCTGGCTTTCTCGAGAGTCCTCGACCGCGGCTTGACCTATCGCGGTCGCCGTCAGTGTCAGGACGCTCAAATACGCCCGCGACGCAACTTGAGGACCACCAACCGAAATCTTCGCCAAATCCATCGCATGCTACCGAGCCAGATGTTAAGCAAGATCACCATCCCACCGGCGACGTCCACTATCGTCCTCAGCTCATCCTGCGCGGCCACAAACGCGCCGTCTCGGCAGTGAAGTTCTCGCCAGATGGTAATTGGATAGCCAGCTGCTGTAAGCTTGCCCAACCTCGCACCCCCTCCTCCAACCGCTCACCCACTAACACCCCTCCACCAGCCTCCGACGCAACCGCCCATATCTGGTCCGCCCACACCGGCGCTCCCATCCACACCTTAACGGGCCACCTCGCCGGCCTCTCCTGCCTCGCCTGGTCCCCTGACTCCCTCACCCTCGCCACCGGCTCCGACGACAAATCCATCCGTCTCTGGTCCGCGCTCACCGGCCGGCCCCATCCCTCTCCCCTCCTCGGCCACCACAACCACGTCTACTCCCTCGCCTTCTCACCCTCAGGAAACATGCTCGTGTCTGGGTCCTACGACGAAGCCGTATTCCTGTGGGATGTGCGCACGGGTCGCGTGATGCGGTCTTTACCCGCACATTCGGACCCGGTGGGTGGTGTGGACTTTAGTGCGGATGGCACGTTGGTTGTTAGTTGTAGTAGTGATGGATTGATACGCGTGTGGGACACGGCGAGTGGGCAGTGTTTGAGGACGTTCTTTCACGAGGACACGCCGCCGGTGGTGAGTGTGCGGTTTAGTCCGAACGGAAGGTTCATTGCCACGTGGATGCTGGATAGTAGCGTGAGGATGTGGAATTATGTCGAAGGAAGATGCGTCAAGACGTATAAGGGGCATATGAATACAAAGTATAGTTTGCAGGGGGCGATTGGAACGTATGGGGGGGATGAGGCTGGAGGAGAGGAAGGGAAAGATGGCAAGGCGATGGTGGCGAGTGGGAGTGAGGATGGCGCGATTGTGTTGTGGGATGTGAACAGCAAGGCGGTACTGCAGCGATTGGAGGGACACGAGGGACCGGTGATGGGCGTGGATGTGGATGGAACGGGAATGAAGATTGTCAGCTGTGGCATGGACAAGACTATAAGGCTGTGGCGGAATAGTGATCGTGGGCAGACGTTGAAGCGTGTCAAAGATACTGGTGACTCGAGTGGATATTGAGCAACTTATTTCCAGACCAGGCATCTTTCCCCAGCATCACGCTCGTATTCGTTGTACTCGTCTTCGCTGTGAGTAGCAGGAATGGTGCCACTACCTCTTCCAATCGTCGCTTACCCGCGGCTGATTTTAAAGTCGCGCCATGCTGTGATCTTGCCTCTAAGTGGCTTCTCGAGATACTGTCAAGCATTTCGACTCTTGAAGTGGAAGCGTCACCGAATGCTTGTACAGCCGTCGATTGTCAAAGACGTATCAGTGACTGCGAGCCTCGACCCATTTCGCCGGTCTTCCTGTCGCTGATCCACTCAGCTAAACAAAATCGCCACTTCCTCGCTCGTTCGTGGAAAGAGTTCCCTTAATAACAGTCCCTTCTCTTCACCACCATCCGCTCCACCAGCGTTTCCCGCTTGCTCCCGTTCCTGCTCCTGCAGCTCATCTGCAGCATCCAGCCACATCACCACATCGTCAAACACGACCCTAAATTCACTAGCAGCCTCTCTGACAATCGTGCTCATCAAGCTCTTGTCCTGTAGTCTGCCGATGTGCTCTTCCGCATCACTGATAGCACCTGGGAGGAAGTCGTCGAGCGTTTGTGCTACTTCGTGGAGGGCGTCCCCGGAGAACGCTGGCAGGGCGAGGAGACTGTGCAGTGCGGCAACGTCGTCGGGAGAGGCGTTGAGCTGGCGGAGTTCGGTGTCCAGTAATGTCAGTCCCGAGTTCTCGAGCATAGAGATCAGAAGAACGTGGCGCAGGCCCGCTGTGTGCGAGGCTATGGCGGCATCAAGGTCGGAGAGAGCAGAGCCCGCAAAGCTGCGAAAGAGATTCAGAGTGGCCCGCGTTGTCTGAAGACAGTTGATGATGAATACTGCTGAAGCTGGAGGTTGCAGAGTATCTGCTAGACTGCTACAGAGGACTGTATATGGTGTCAATGTCTCAGCTAGCACGACCGTGAGAGCATCTTCGGAGGCCGATAATGATGCAGCCGACGTCTCGTAGCTTGTCAGGAGTGCACGCAACTCCGCCAGTGCATCTGCTAGGAAGTCCGGCGCAGACAGATCCGCGGGCACAGTCGCGTCGGATGAGACCAAGTCCAGGTTCATGCGCATGGAAGTTTGGAATTGCAAGACGGCAGCAGCTTGCATCTCGTCCAATGTAGCGATAAGATCCACGCTCTCGATGAGACGTGTGAAGATACTTCGGTAGAATGCGATGAGATTGGAGACTTTATATGCCAACACAGCGTCATCATGGTTCTGCAAAACCTGGTCTAAACGTTGTCGTAACAGCTGCGCAGCACCAGCCAGGCCACGGTCCACTAGCCGGCCTAAAGTCTTCCTGCCATCGAAGGTCTCTTCTGCTTCGTCCGCTGCAGTCCTTGACCAAGCTTCGCTTTCTAGACCTTCGCGAATGCCTCGGGCAATCTCATCACCCTCGGCGACGAAGAGTCCTTCCAAAGTTTCTCGCTCCGAGACTGCAGACGAATGTATCCAAGCAAGCATATCGCCGACATAGCGTAGAGGTTCGTGCATGGAAAACTCGATAGGGCGAGACATCTCGCTACCACTCGCCATGCTGCCTGTCAAGGCCCCATAGAATGCATCTGATAATGTCCTTTCTCGTGATTCAGCAAATGTATCGAGGCAATTCTGAAACAATGCGGGTCGTTCTGCAAGCATTCGCACTGCCCTACGGATTGAGACATTAAGCTGCGGGTTTTCCAGATCAAGCGACTTGAACTCTCTCTGCACCCAGCGATATAGTTTCTGGAAAGCCGCAGTCAGGTGCTTTGAGCTTTGTTCGAGGATCTCAAGGCCGAGTCGCTGGTTCTCGCCACCGAGGAGAACTTGGCAGTCTTTGTGTATACGTTTGACCTTGACCAGCACGGCGAAGAAGCTATCGTTCACTGGCTCCGCAGTCGAGGTTAGCACGAGCAGTTCGCTTTCTGTAAGCACAAAGTGTGCCGTGAATGCCTGTAGTAGTTGCTTCTTCGTGTACACTTGCTTCTGCTTGTCAAGAAGCGCGTCGGCTTCGTCTAGCATCGGTGCGGTCTCTCTTTTCGCAGCTAGGACATGCTCACGCATTTCTGCGACAGTCCTTTGCAGATTTGAGAGTGCATCACCAACACTTCGAAGTTGCCCAGCAACATTGCCGAAGTCGTGGATGATCTCGAAGTTGCTCTTGATGGCTTCTGCTTGTAAATCAAGACGAAGATTGCGGCGAGTGCTCGATGTATTTTGTATGTGTCTGGAATCCAGAGCCTCGAGGGAATCACGAATCTCGATGTTTGCAAGAGATGATGACAGAATCGTGGTTATTTTGGTTGTGAGAGTGCCGAGACGTGGTGTTTGACCATCACTGCCTGCGAGTGTTGTGCTTGCCATGTTATCGTGCAGCCATGCACTTTACCAAGCTATACTCGACCTCCAAGAGTAATATTTGTTTAGAGGAAGTGTTCCTCTCAATTACTTCACAACCCAAGATGATCAGGTGCTAATATGGTTTGTATGGCATAATTATCATTTTCACCGGTGAGTATGAGGAGAGAGTAGCTCGTTGTACGTGGAAGTAGGAGGTCGATACTGAATGTGGTCGTTTCCTCCGATTTCTCCACGTCCTGTCTCCACTTCACCAAGATCCATCTTTTGAGCGATCTTCACATCCTCGAACACCACCAGTGGACCACAATGAGCACAAACACACCGACAACTGATAGCTTCCTAGCAGAAGTCTCCAGCCTTCTCCGTCAGAAGAACAGTACACAGCTCCAGGATGTGCTCATCATCGAACCTCCGTTCACTCCACTGTATCAGCAGATTGTGCAAGAGCTGAGACGTGCATTCCCCAAAGGCAAGGAGGACGCGCTCGAGAAGAAGTGCAGCAATGCTTTGCCGGAAGCACGAGATGGCGAGGATGATTCACCTTGGACGGCATTCATCAAGTTTATTGTTCAATATTTCGCGTTTTTACGCGATGTGAATGTAGAGCAATTGCTAGACACGTTCAACCTGCTATGTGAACTTGTGCAGTGAGTTTCGAGATTATCACCAACTGTGATATATGTGCTTATGTCGTTCTTAGGAAGTGCAACAGTGCACTCGTGCATCCAATACTTGGTGTTTTGATTCTGCCAACTGTGATCTCATTCTCGCGAATGCTTTCACGTCTAGCAATCGGCTTGGACAAGCAACCAGAGCTCATAGCGCATCTCAATCGTGGCTCGACCGATGAGGGCGAGGCAATGGAGACACTACCAGAGCGCGCGGCAAACATTGTTCGACAAGCTTTCGTCACCTGTCTCAACGATCGGGCCAGCGGAGTCAAAGATGGCAAGCCTGAGGGTAAGAAGATTGGCATTTACAAAGCAGCAAACCTCTGTCTCAAGATCTTGTTCCAATGCCGCAAGACACGTAATGCTGAGCAACTCTTCGTGAACATTGACAATCAATCTCCTCCACTGGCTACCTACCCTAAAGCAGAGCGAGTAACATATCTATACTACTTGGGACGCTACCTCTTCTCTGTCAACCACTTCTATCGAGCGAAACAAGCCCTGCAGGAGGCCCACAGCAATTGTCGGAATTCATGCCTGCAGCAGAAACGTCTAATCCTGGTCCATCTGATTGCCTCTAACATCATCCTGGGACGGTTTCCCGCAGCAAGCTTGTACCAACGACCAGAGGCGGTCGGTCTTGCAGACATATTCCACCCGATATGCAAGTCAATAGCAAGTGGTGACCTCGTCTCATTCCGGCACCTGCTAAGTTACGATGCGCCATATACTAGCTGGTTCCTCAGATTTCGCATCTTACTGCCACTACGCACTCGTGGAGAGGTGCTTGTCTGGAGGAGTCTGATTAGGAAGACCTTTTTGATAAATGGCTCCCATGGGGACACAACATCGAAAAAGGCGCCGACGGTTGCGTTACAGGATGTGTTGCTTCTCTATCGGACGTTGGAGCAACGTCTAGACACTCAAAGGCATAAAAGTTACGTCGACCCGGATTTGGATGGTATCGATGAAGACAGTGGAAGATCCCTCGAACCGGACATGCTTCAGATTGAGAGCATATTCTCCTCGCTGGTAGAACAAGGACTGTTGAATGGCTACATATCTCACCGACAGCTAAGGTTTGCAATACAAGGTGCAAAGCAGAGAGGTGGGCCTTTGATAGCTGGCTTTCCTGTGCCATACAAAGTCATTAGCAGCAACTGCGATGAGCATGTCCCAGGCTGGAAGCAGCAAGCAGCACGAACAGGACAGTCACGATTTGGACCTGGCATGGTGGTGAATCTGTCCGGAGCTCGACCTGCCGGTTCTGGTGGATGATGGTGACATGTCACGACTTTCGAACAGTTGTGCGGCAGCATGAGGACTCTGATCAAGCTCGCGACACTCCTGGAGCAGAGCAAGAAAGCTCAACAGCATATGAGTTTCGGATCACAGCATGAAGCAGAAATCCTTACTCGTCTTCTAATCCATCGGCATATGTGAAGAGCCGAGCCATGACGGTAGTGGCAGACGCAGAAGCGCGAAGTATGCACGAGCATGCACCTAACCACAAGTTTCAGATACGATCGAGAGATGTTTGAAGTCCTGAGATCGGGAAACCTTGCTTGCGACAAAGGCTTGCCTGATAAACAAGCCTGATCCTTGCAACTCACCACGCGAGCGAGCGGGCGATCGGTGATGTGTGCGAGAAGTCTAAATCGAAGCGGGCGGGAGAAGTCCACCGGCCATGGTTCAGTCCACGTGGATGATACACAGCACGCCCTCGGAGGCTGGATGAGGCGGAAGAATTGGACGAGCGTCAATTCTTCAGATTACACAGCACCAGCGTCTAGCAGATTACTCGCCTCCTAGGATCTGTCGTCCGATGATACAATTGTACCACGTCGGACTGGCTGCTATTTCGGAGCTGTATTGGCGGCGCGCAGGCCATCGGGTTCCAGAAAAGCAAATAGACTACCGACTAGAAGCAATTTATGGCATTAGTTTCTCGTTAGTCTTGGATTACGGCTGGAAAGTGCCTTTAGCGCCTTACGGAACTGCCGTTCGATCTCTGCTCGAGACTATCGTCACACCGCCATGATCTTAAATCTAACTACACACCCTATAGCTCAAGACTGCTGTGCAAATAGTGATACTGTAGTCCATTCGGTATGAAGGATAAGGAACCGATGCAGCTATTAGCCCAGTATTACAGTGCATAGCTCGCGATGTATATATATATTCGTGAAATAATGCAAGTAGTTGCTTTGCTAGGCACTGGATAGGAGGTGTAAGCAGATAGATATAGGGGTGCGTAGGCAGCTATTCGGTTGATTTGCTCTCACTGCGCACCACCACCAGCCTCAGCGCATCGGCTAGCAAGTACATCGCCGAGCAACAGGATGCTGCTGCGCTCATCTTCTGACGATCCCGAGGAGCAGTAGAGGCCTTCTAGCTGTCGTCCTGGGCTCGGCTTGCATAACCCTGTCGAGATAGACCGAGATGGCATTCGGCGCAAACACTACTGGCTCGAAGAGAATGCCGTCCATAAGAGCATCTCAGCGCTCTTCCGAAGGGCAGCATTTCCAAGTCAGCAATATTGGACAGAATGGCGCTATATACCTAAAGTAAGAACCTGACTGGCATGCGCATCCACCGCGCGAATCTAGCATAGCTAGTAAGGTCTTTGCGCAAACTAACTGAGCCCTTAGACCAGTTAGTCGACCATCACAGCAATACTCAGGATCTCCATGGATGCTCCCACCAGATGTCGAGATAACGAAGGAACAGTCAAGTGGACAAGATAATGCCTGGGAATTTGACAGCGTGTTTTCTTCGCCGGACAGGACATGGACTCCCCGACATGCGCAAACGAAACACACAATAAAGACGTCCGGCGCATCGCACCTTCCTGTTCGCCCTCACTCGCCAACCCCGCGCAGCAATCAGGTTATGAAGCAGAGCCCTCGCAATAACAATAATGTCACCGTCGTCAGACAGGCTATATCTACACCCGCAAAAACAACCGGCTTTCAGCTTCTCGAGGTACCAATACCGCACTATCGGCTGGGTGTGCCACAGTTCAATGGGAAAGGAAGCGCTACAATAAGAAGCTCCATAGGCTCGTCCATCGCATCTGGATACGACAGGTCGTCGGTAATCTCGTCGACACAGCAAGACTACGACATCATGTTTCCCGAACCTCCCAAATTCCGAGTCGAGACTCCAAAACCCACAAGACAGGCGCTGCAGAAAGAGGAAGGGAATGTTCTGGAAAGATCAGACAGTGTCCGAACTATAACTCAGCGATCTCCAGCCGATGTCAGAGAACAACCGCAATGGCCATTGATCACGCTTACACCATATGTCTCAAATCCGCAAATGCCTGCTCCGCCGGCTACATTGCAGCGCAACTCGAGAACGGTGGAGAACACTGGCGCGACACCTACGGGACTTATGGCTCAAATCACATCTCCTTCCGACTACATTGGTCACTCAGAGCTTCAGCATGACTTCTTCCTCACTTTCCGTACTTACATCAAGCCGAGCGTCTTGCTGGAATACCTCTTTGCTCGATTGGAATGGTCAATAAGGGCAGACAGTGCTTTTGCACAACAAGTCAAGGTCAGGGTCTTTACGGCGATGCGATACTGGCTTATGAACTATTTTCTCGAGGATTTTGTGATAGACTACGAGCTACGCTGCCAATTTTGCGAAGAGGCCAACAACCTCTGGCACAGAATCAAGACGCTGTCAACAAAAGAAGGAGACTTTAGCATTCGTGAAATCAAGCGAGTATACCGATATCAGCTGAAGCTCTATTGGGACATGCCGAGGAGCTTGGATCCTGATGCTGTATTATATCCAGGTGGAAAGCTCGGCTCAAGAAATCCAATGCTCGGTAATGCGGTTACAAAGGAGCAGAAGGATCTTGAAGCTGGAGGCTTTCCATACCGCAATGCACCACAAAGACGCCAATTCCAGTCAATTCCTGAGAATGACCCTACAGCAGAACTCGATGCGAATACCGTCACCACTGGCTCGGTTGCGCCCGACGAAAAGGTCACTCTGCGCCCAAGGCATCAGTATCGGAATAGTGATCAAAGTGTCGATGTTGCCTGGTGTGCCATGCCGAAGAAGGCCCTGCGCAAATTATCACACTCCAAGCCTTCAGCGGGGCCACAGTCACTAGGGCCACGGCCAGTCACGCCGGAGATGCTTGCAAGATACCCTCAGCCGCAGCCACGATCACAATCACAGCCGGAGTTGCAACCGTCACAGCCAACTGTACAGTCTCGTATGTCGCAGGTGCAGGCATATACACCAAGATGTCCATTCCAGAGCGATGTCAGTTCCAGCAGTGTCGGCGGACACTATGGCTCACCTTCCGTGGTCAACGAGGCATCGCCTGCGCCTACTGGTATTTCTGTTACTGGCAGTCTTGTTCGTGGAATGGGTATCCAGCCCATGTCTCCGCAAATCGTGCTACAACCTGATACGTATATCATGCGTAGTATGGCTCCTTCTTTCGTGGATCCATTCTCGAATACACCAACGAGACATAGACCAAGCGATGCTTCAACAAGACCAAGCATACTGAGCACGATGAAGAGAGCATTGAGTACACGTAAACACAGCAACGCCACGATCGAATCTCAGCGTAGCCGGAACTTCTCAAGAGCCTCTGGCCGTCAGTCAGCTACACCGTCGCGCCTGGCTTCCAGCACACCAGTACCGGGCAGTGTGTCCGAAGAGATACCTCGGATCGATATACTTGCTGCACAATTGCTCGAGAGCTTCGAGAAGGCTATGCGCGGCGAGAATCCTCGGGACGTGTCAGCTGTTAGTGCAATTGCAGAGATGAATATGATTACCCAGAAGTCAGGAACGGCAGAAGTGCCTGCAGTAATACCAGAAGTTGCAGATGACCGCCAGTCGGCCATTCTTAGCTCACCGCAAAATCCTGACGTTCGTCAGCATGTCGACCTTGTCAAGCCTGAACCTGACTTTCTGCCACTCGATAAAGAAATTGAGGTCGAGCATGCGCCAGCGACTTCGCCACGAAAAAGGGCTAATCATCGCCATGCTCTCTCTGCAGAATCTACTACCTTTTCTGACTGGTCAGCTGATATCCGCGTTTCTCAACAGGCAGGTCTTGACCGTGCACTATCAGAACACAACAGTAACAGTACCACTACCGATCTGCCAATAGACATCACTTCCCGCTTCAACGATGCACCAATCATAGAGGAACCGGCTGAAGCCATACCCGAACCTGCTCCGGCTAATTCGTTGTATCTGCGGAATTACAACACGTTCTCATATGGCTTGTCGCACGATTCGACAACGCAGAAGAGCTTAGATGGGGATACTGTAGGAACAGACGTTACAGATACTATGACTGATGACCCGTTCTATCTTGAGCGGATTACAAGCCCACAACTCAAACGCCAACCGGGTGGGGATCTCCGAGCTCATGATCATGTCCGAAGTCTTATGATCCCCGCTCATACTCAATCGCTTTACTCACAAGACAGCAAGTCTCATGTACCTTCCATGTCATCACTGGCAGCTCCAGAGCTTTCCAAGAACATCAACAAGCATTCTTCGACCTTTGCACTGTTGACATCTCATTCCTCGACGCAAATGGCCAACATGGATCCTGAGTTTGTGGCAGCTGCTGCCAATCTTGCTGCATTGCCTGACGAGCAAGACGATGGCGGTATCGAGGCGACATTGCGCAAATTGGAAGGTCGTGGTGACATGCCTGACTTTGAAGAGCTCACCCCTGCACAGCGAGAGGAAGCGCTGAACATGTTTCGTCTTAGCATGGCTGAGTTTCGACCAGACTCGGCTCAAGCTACACAGGATGATATCAGACGCCATCGTGAGGAGGAGGTTGACGGTAACACAATTACCGAGCCACCACATGAGCAAGGCATGGCAGCACAGGAGTCCTTTACAACAGGTACTACTCAGCATCATGCACGCGGTGCTTCGAGCACAAGAAACTCCATTGCCGAATCAATGACCTCGTATTCTTCGACACCTCTCATTGAACGAGGAGCGCACAGTTTGGTACCTCACAGGACTATCTCGCCTTGCCCGCAGCCTGAGATTGCCGAGGCGTCACACTCGAGTCCAAGGGACGAGTCTTATGTTACTGCCATGGAATCTGAGCTTGTGTCAAGTAATGGTGCAGATGATATTAGCCCTTTGACCCACGATGAAGAATCAACGAGTGGTTCAGTGATTGTCCATGATTCACCCGAGTATAGACGCTCATCAAATCAGGGATCTTTCTTGCTCGATCGTGAGCAGAGCCTTCGTAGCTTACAACCTATGCCACCGCACATTGAAGAAGCTTACGATGACGAGGTTGGCAGTCCTGCATTACACAGCCCTGGCATGCAAAGTTTCTACGATGACGCAGACTCGATACACGACGGCGAAATTATGCCACATCCTTTCAGTCATCCCAAGACACCACCTCGTCTGTCTGGGACCATGGCACGAGAGGTGCAAATCGCTGCAAAAATCCCTGCTCCGATCCTGAGTCAGCCTGAAACAGAATGGAAAGGACCTCGCCACATCCCTCTCCAGGAGCGAGTGGATTTCCACAAGCAATCGTCTCACATTCCTCTGCAAGATCGAGTTGATCAACACGTACAGTCTTCGGCCAAGGAGCTAAGATCAACCTCAGATGGGACGATTCGAGCACCACATGCTATACATGCACCACCTCCGCGACCTTTGTTCTCTTCTGCACCGAATCACTACCCGTTCGTGCTTGCCTATGATGCGAATGTGCTTGCTCAGCAATTCACTCTCATCGAAAAGGACGCCCTCAGCGATATCACGTGGCGTGAGCTCGTAGAAAGTCACTGGAGTCAGACAGAAGATCCGCATCGTAATTGGGTCGACTACCTTCACTCGTTCTCGTCGAGTCCCGAGGAGATTTATACAAAGGGGGGCATTGACGTCTGCACGACTCGATTCAATCTCATGGTCCAGTGGGTCACATCGGAAATCCTCCTCACGCAAGACCTCCAAGAAAGAGTAGCCTGCATAGTCAAATTCATCCAGATCGCCGTCGAATGCCGCAAGCTCCGCAACTGGGCAACGTGTATTCAGCTCACCATGGCGCTGACCAATTCCCGCATTCAGCGTCTCGGACGAACATGGTCTCTCGTTCTCGACCATGACAGACAAGAGCTACAAACTCTCGACATGCTGATCCTACCTGCACGCAACTTCAGCAACATCCGCACGGAGCAAGATCGGTTCCGCGTCAAGTCTGATCGTGCGAATGAAGACAAGAAACTTGCAACGGGCCACCCCTCACTCAACGGTGCCAGCGGTATTGGCTGTATCCCATGGATGGCGCTGTACACGCGCGATCTCGTTGCGAACGCGCAGAAGCCTGAATATCTCAAGGGTGCAATGGCAGTCACCGCTGACGGCGTCGTGCTCAACTTTCCCAGGGACGAGAAGCCGTATACTGCTGGTGGCGATCAGGAGTTCGAGCAGGAAAAGGTCATCAACGTGGAGAGGATGAGGACGGTGGCTAGTATTGTGCGGCACTTTGTGGACATGAAGAGGGCGAGTGAGGAGTATGTCTTGAGACAGGTGCCGGAATTGTTGAGTCGGTGCTTATGGATCGCGGCGCTGAGTGAGGAGGAGCTGGATAGGAGGGCAAAGATACTGGAGTAAGAAGGAGGGTACATGAGGAAGGGAGGTAGAGCAAGGAGTACAGAGGAGGCTTGTATAGATACTGGGGCTCGGCAGATGCGTTGTGGATAGTGCTGTGTGCTGCCGGGCTTGGATGGATGAATGATGATGAACATGACAATGGAAAGGATGGGTGGGCGGATATTGAGAATAGAAAGGCACATACTTCTTGTATCTTATCATGTATAGTATAGAGAACCTGTCATTTACCTTACTGTCTCACGCACGAGGACCCATTCTGTCCATGGAGATGGTGCCAGAGCTTTACGACTTTCTATCTTTAGACCCCTTTGTGCAAAAGTATTGCTGCATGATGAAGACTGTGAATGCGAGAGTATATCCCACTACTGTATGCTTCTGATGAGACTGTCGACGGCACTCTCCATGGGGTTCAGCCTTTGACCTTTTTCCGCGAAAGGATTTCTGTTTCCGAAGACTTTCGATCGATGGAGGACAAAGCTACTAATATATAAATGCAAAGTAGACTGTCGACGGCACTCTCCACGACAATGTCCAATATCGATTCAATAGCTCCATGTATTACACAGAAGGTTATACTCACTAGAGTTATGTGATTCGGCCTTGATCTTATACCCTGGAGCTGCCTCCAAATTTGCACCCTCGAGGTCTTGAAGTACTCCCTTGATAGCCGGTCTTAAGATTGATAATCCTGCAACGATACCATGTTGCGAGGTTGTAATCATTTCCATAGTGCAATTGTCAGCCTTTCGTCATAGCGACGACTTGTCTGACGACACAGAATATGGCATCAAGCGAGATTGCGACGTGACCAAGAGCACAGAAAGTGAGCAAAGCAGCGCCATGTCCGAGCTCGATGCGGATAAACAACTGGATCTGGTGAGCGAGAGCGACAAGGAGCATATCAGGCGCATAAAGATGCTGCCGAGTCGACTGTGTGGTATAGATGCTCTGATCGATGGTCTAAATCCTCGAGATCTGGTCAAGCAGATTCATTAGAGTATCTATGCATTAACGAAGAAAGCTTGAGACTTCTCGCCCGTAGCTTCATGATCTTGAGGCAACCTTAGATGGGGAGAATCATGAATGATACATGCTACATAACGTCAGTATAACTGGCTGAGATGTAGTATATACATGCTACGATCAGGTCGGGTGTGTTGCTCTTTCTCATGATCATTCATATCTATTTGATTCTGACTTGCTGCTCCTTCATGTCGTGTAGGATGGAGGTGCAAGTGTCATACTCTGCTAGAAGGAGAGACAGGGAAATCGCGAGCATGTTCATGTATGACTAGTATAGTCGTTGTCCACGCTGCCAAGTCTTGCGCAATTGAGTGGTCACGTGGTGTATCCTACCCAGCTTCCGCCAAGGATGGTGCCTCACGTCATCGACTGCAACCATTCTATCACTGCGCCTCACACCTCGTACCTTCTGATTCCTTAGCACTTAGCATAGCCTTCCTTTATCGCCACTGCTTCGGCCTACCTGCGCCTACAAGAAGCTCAATCGTTTGCGCAGCCTCACGCACTTGCGACACACAATCCTCACTTCCGGAACGTCTTTCGAGTTGCCCGGTCGCCTATCAACACATCACCATCTACATCAATCACATACATCACACTCAACATGCCTGCCCTCGCCCTTTCCTTCCCTTCCGCCGACGCGCTCTCTTCAACCGCCAGCACCACAATGTCCACTCTCCTCAGCAAGCGCCAATACTACGGATATGGCTACAACTACGGAAACTCGCGCTGGGGTAATTGGGGTCGCTGGGTCCTCCTTGCCGTCATCATCGTCGTCGCTCTGATCGCCTTCTTTCTCGTTTCCTGCTTGAATGCGCGTCGGAGGAGGAAGCAGGGTGTCACGCCAATGTATGGCACTAGTTGGATGGCGCCGCAGCATGGTGCTGTGAGTTTTGAGTCACTTCGTAACAACCATAGCTACGTCTGCTGATGAGTAATGATAGGTCAACTACTACGGCCCCAATGGCGGAAACACCCAACAGCCGCTTAATGACAACAACCCCAATGACTACGCCCCGCCATCTTACAATCCGGCACCGAACGGTAACGCAGGTTACTATAGCGGACAGCAGAACGGGATTGAGCTGCAGCAGCCGGGTCAGACGTATCAGCCGCAGAGGGGTACTGAGGAGACGTATGCACCGCCTGCTGGACCCCCACCGACAAAGAAAAAAGGGCTGTTCAGATAGAGGAATGTGATGAGGAGAGACGTGGTATGGGTGTCGATGGATGGAGGATGGGGAATGGTGGATCGTGATTATTGGGGTGCGATTGGGAGGGTGCGATTGGGAGGGTGCGATT
>Ga0268250_10000227_pt1 | contig 28363 bp, 43 predicted proteins | sample AgamicAsSfe_FD_200448 | JGI IMG/M metagenome (GOLD analysis project Ga0268250, IMG submission 200448) | Agave microbial communities from Guanajuato, Mexico - As.Sf.e (v2) (version 2) | ecosystem: Host-associated > Plants > Phyllosphere > Phylloplane/Leaf | place: Guanajuato, Mexico | collected...
TCCAACAAAACAGCTGGAACGACACCAGTTGCGACGAAGCATAACACCGGACTAACTAGGTGCTGACACTTTCGCAGCAAAAATGCCGCTCTACACAAAAGACGAAGACAAACGTCGACCATGGCATTCGAGTGGGAAAGTCATCACCGGTGCTGTTCTCGGATTCGGCGCATTGATGCTGCTTTACACTGGAACGCTGCCAGTTCCAACTCACTTCACGAATGAATCAACGTTGAGCAGCAGAGGCTCCATTGACAATCACACACTTGGTGTACGCAATGCGCAAGCAATCTCAGAGTAGTTGATCTTGACTGACACCCAACAGTTTGAGAAGATATACGTGGTTAATATGCCGTCCAGACCTGATGAGAAAGCCACTCTCACTCTAGCTGAAATCGCACTGGACATGAAGTTTGACTTCTTCAAGCCGGTCGATCGAGACTCCGTACCAGATGCAGGATTGCCTCGAGGCGCAGATCAAATGGAACCTGGTCCGCGTGGCTTGCTGTTGACAACAATAGCCATCTATCAGCAGTAAGAATGTCCGGGTGTTGTCATATATAATAACGAACTCACAACCTGCAGCATGGTCGAGAACAACATTGGATCCGCTCTGATCATGGAGGACGATGCCGACTGGGACATCAGGATCCGGGACCAGCTACTTGACTTTGCAAAGGCTTCCAGGGAGCTCAACAAGCTTGCTGACCAACAACGTTTGATGGAGGTGAATCACACTTCCGAGGGGACCACGATTCACTTTGAGGACATTATAGACGAGCAGCCGTCGCACCAGAACGACTCGCCATATGGCTCGTCGTGGGATGTACTCTGGCTCGGACATATTGGCATGCGCTGTGCCCACGACGACGACCGGAGTCTTGAGACGAAATACCGCGACTTTGTCGTGCAGCATGATGACCCTACAGTGGTGCAATATTCTCAGCAGTGTACGTTTTGCAGTCCACATCAGTTGATGAGCTTACTCACGCACCATAGACTCCCTTGACGACTCAGTCTGGAACATCGACCTTGCCACACGACCAGATCATACGCGGCTCTATCATCCTGGTACGTCTACCTTTCGTCACCTCTCTGTCGCATTCACTAATTTCCACTCGCAACCAGCAATCGAAGGCGTCGGCACCCAAGCCTACGCCATCTCCCAACAAGGCGCCCGACATCTCCTCCACTCTTTCTACGCCTACCAACCCGCTGGGCCCATCGACTTTGGCATTCGCGACGCCTGCACCAACAAATTCGGTGGCGGTTCCCGTCTTTGCATAGCCACAAGTCCTTCACTCTTCTCGCAGTTCAAAAACTCAGGCGATGGCAGAGGTGACAGCAACATGCACGAGTCGGGCGGTGGCGGCTATTGGAGGGAGACTGCGGAGACGCGGAATATCCGCTACAGCACGAGACTCAATTTAGGAGAGCTGCTGGAAGAGAAGAGGCGGGGCGATGGCGTGGCGAACATCGTGGACATGTATGCGGATGATGAGACTGATGACAGGCAATGGACGACTTGGGATTGAGCAGTGGGTACTGGCGTTGGAGTCATTTCCTGTTCCTGTCCACCCAGGGGGAACAGTATCGGTTATCAGGGGCGCTAGAACAGACAAGATGGGATGGTGGGACCAGGTTCGGCAGCGTCTACTGCAGAACGAGCTGTGATGTGTACTGATACCCAGGCTGATCTGCTCGACTAGAAACACGCATTGATTGACGAGCAGAGGCTCGACGAACCTCATGACGGACAGCTGTTCCACCACAAAAGATGTGAATATTTCCACGGCACATTCCACTGACGAATCGTAGCATCTTGTGACATTGAATGGTTGCCAACAAAGTGTAATGTTAAACAGACGTGGTTCATCGTCCCGGAGCGCCTGGGAACCCGTTGCAGTGCGCTGATCTTCCGACCTGGCTCGTTCAGCTTGGACATCGACAAAAGCGTGACAACTTTCAAAGAGCTGAGAAGCACGAAACTTGCCGACTCAGCTTCCCTCTGTTCACCGACTCAGCTCCTCCCATTCATCTCCCTCCCCCTCCTCACCACCTCCTCCAATAACACCCTCATCTCCTCCCTCTTCTCCACCGTAATAACATGTCCCTGTCCCTCGATGATCACTCCCTTCACCACATCCTCCCCGCCACCTCCCGCATTCAACTCCTCCACAAGCGTCCTCCCATGCGGCACCGTGATCATGCGATCCCCCGTCCCGTGCACCACCAGAATCCGCCTTCGTCCCACCTTTTCCGCGGTTTCAAGGAGTTGTGCAGGGGATTTGTGGTGCCAGCCTGCTGCTAGTGCTTGTGCCATGAATCCTAGATCAAGTTCCATCAGCAGCGTATCGACACACCCGCAACCACTTTCCTTGAGACTGAAGCTTGATTGAAGCACAACATACCCGTCCGCGTAAACTGGCTCGGATCTTTCCTCTTTGCAATTTCTCCAGCCGCGAATCTATCGCCACCAGTGGGAAAGGGTTGGACGACGTATTCGGCATCGTCGGGGGCGGAGATGAAGGAGGAGGAGTAGAGGAGCGCCTTGGCATAGGTTATTTGCACGTCGAGGGATTTGGGGATGAACATGTTTATGCGGTTGCGGAGGTTTTCGATGAAGCCGATGGCTGTGAAGTTGCGGAGGGAAGGTTAGTAAGGCAGGGCGAAGGAAGGGTGTTGGGACTTGGGTGATGGGTGATGTGGCAGGGCTGGGTATGTAGAGCCTGTGTATGGCTTACTGTTGATGAGGCGGGCGGCGGTGGACAGGAGGGTGAGAGAGTTGAGGCGTGTGGGGACTGAGTAGGCCTGGTTGTCGGAGTTTGCGTCAGCAGGGATTGAAGGGTGTCGGATGACAAGTCTGCGACAGGTAAAGCAGATGGTGGAAGAGCAGAGGGTGGGTGGAAGACGAACTATTTCTTGTGCAATCATGCCGCCCATGCTGATTCCCACAATGTTGAGTTCGCGCTCGGCAGTCCAGCCAAGCTCATCGATGATCTCGATCACGTCTTTCGCCATCTCCGAGGTCGAGTAGCGCATCATTGGTTTATCGGATTCTCCAACGCCTCGATTGTCGAGGATGAGCACGCTGTACTCGGAGGCACGAGTGTGGCCAAAGTCTTTCGTTTGTCGTTGCCATAGTGTCTGAATAAAGTTTAGCAAAAGAATGTCGTGAGACCACAGTGGTGAAGGGTATACCTTGAGGCCTCCAAGTCCCATGATAAGCTGGAATATGCAATCAGTATGCTATATTGTGAAGCTCATGGCGTTTCGCCACCTACGATCAATTTGTTTGGTCCTGTAGTAACATGTCAGCGTACTTCCCGTGTGTGGGCAGGTCTAGTCAAAGCAGCAAACATACCATGGCCGTGCACTTCATACACAATATTGATAGGCCCGCCACGATCCTTGGCGACAGCGAGCTTTCCTCGTTTCGTTGGCTCGAGTGTCCAGCTAGCAAAGCTTCAATACCTCGAACAAGACCGGACAAGCATGAGGCGTACTATATGTGTGGGTACTCGGGATGTGCTTCGACCTCGGCAGCTGTCAGCTGGCGTCCGGACCTGATCATGGTTAGGCTTTTCAAAGGGTATCAGTATTTGGACATACATGATTGTGACAAGTGATCAGATTCTCTAATGTCCTCAGACTAGTGGTACAGATGTCGGTTTCGGCCAAAGATAGCTTCTGATAACTCCCCAGATGACGTGTTGTTTCAGCCTTGTTTTAGAGACGCGCTAGATGTTGCGATCGTCATGCGTCGATCACATGCCATCTTGCATCCAGAATCCGTCAGCAACATTGAAGGCATAAGGTCACCTCATACGTTCTGCCAATTCACGTACATATCTCCTGTCGACAGTACGAATTGCCAAGAACTGCTGCACCAAAGTGCCCGCACCGGACCAAAGTGCTTCATACACCTCTCCTGCTCCCCCAGCTACTCCTCTTCGACCGCCAAGCTGGAGAACCAACATCCGTCCTCCTCGCCATATACATACCAGCGGGTGCGGTCAGGCTCCGAATCGAAGCCAGTGCGACCGCTCGCGCCGCGGTCCAATGACAGTCTACCACAGCACTATGCCCCGGCATATCGAGAAAGAGACGGCAGTTACAAGGACAAATTTGCGCCGACCGAGGATGTTCCTTCTGGCATGAGATGGCGCTTCCGACTGCTTGGGTTTATGTTGGTGGCTGGTGTGGTCACATTGTTGATTATGGCTCTTGTGCCCAAGGAAACAGCTCATACAGGACCGCCAATATCAATGTGGAACGGAGTAAAAGCACAGCGGACAACCATTGTAGAAGACAGAAACATTCACCCAATAGAGCAGCTGTCGAAAGCGGCCAGGAAGGAGTTTGACACGCTCAAGTCGAAACAGTCGAGATCCTTGCACGCAGCTGTCCAAGAATACCGCAGGCGGTACAAGATACCTCCGCCGCCAAACTTTGACAAGTGGTATGAGTTTGCTACAGAGAACGATGTGCAGTTCACAGATGAGTACGACAATATTCACGATGCCCTGAAGCCATTCTGGGGAATGAAGCCGCTGGCAATAAGGGAAAGAGTACGCGAGGCATTGGGTTATACGGGAGATAATGCTCTCATCGCTATTGTGATTCGTGATGGAAAGATTGTGAAGAATGTGGGAGGGCCAGATTGGCAAAGAGATATGACTGCAGACATGATGGGTAGCTTCATACACCTGCTTCCAGATGTCGACCTGGCATTCAACGTTCATGACGAGCCTAGAGTGGTGGTCCCGCATGGAGAGCTAGCTCAACTGTTGGAGATTGCGGAACAGAAGAATATGCCAGCCGCATTTCGCAAGAAAGATCCATTCAATACGTTCTCGCCGCAGCGGCCAAGAGACATGGGAGATGGTTTGAAGTTTCCAGAATACAAGACCACGCGCTTCAACGAGTATGCGCATCAAGCGACGTGGGTCCCATCACGGCTGTCATGTCCACCAGATTCTCCAGCTCGCAACATGAGCGATGGAGTCACGGACAACTCCCCTGCGTACAGTTTTAGTGATCTCGGTTTCATCTACAACATGACGGCTTTCACAGATATTTGTCAATCACCCTCCCTGAGACATTCCCACGGTTTCTTCGACCGTCCAAACGCATACAAACTCTCCCACGAGCTCATTCCCATCTTCTCACAGAGCAAAGTCTCTTCTTATCAAGACATCCTTTACCCATCACCGTGGTACTACTACGGCAAGACAGTGACGGATCAACCACGCAAGACCCACTTGCCGCAGTATGATGAGAAGGCGGACATGGCATGGACGAAGAAGCAGACATCACTATGGTGGCGCGGCACGACCACTGGTGGCTTCTCTCGCAATGGTGGATGGCGTTATCATCATCGACAACAGTTTGTCGACAAAGCCAGCAAACCCAACTTGTTTAACATCATGTCGCAAGAGCAGCGCGATGATGAGGTTGCCAGACCATGGCTGGTGCAGGAGACTCCTCGCGACAAGTACTCGAAGCTCATGGACATACATTTCACTGGTGCAGGCCAGTGCGACCCGGCCGACTGCGACGAGCAGCGCAAGTTCTTTGAGATTGCCAAGCCAGTCAACAGCCAAGATGCGTGGAGCTACAAGTTTCTGCTCGACATTGATGGGAATGCTTTCAGTGGACGCTTCTACGCAATGCTCAAGAGCTGCAGTAACGTGTACAAGATGGCACTGTTCAGGGAGTGGCACGACGCGTGGCTGCGGCCGTGGGTACACTATATGCCGCTGAGCTTGAAGGGGAATGAGTATCTGGAGGCGGTCAGGTATGTTGCTGAAGAGAAGGAGGGACAAGCGATGGCGGAGAACATGGCAATCGAGAGTAAGGAGTGGGCGGGCAAAGTGCTCAGGAATGTCGACTTGGAGGCGTACTTCTTCAGGCTGCTGCTGGAGTATGCGAGGTTGGTGGACGATCGGAGGGCGGACATTGGGTTTGAGATGTAGGGGAGTTCAGCGAGGTCAGTGAAAGATTTGATACTTCACCTTGTTAAATGCGATCTACGGGCTACCTTCAAACTTTGAACGTGAATCAGGAACATCATTTATGCTTTGAGTCGCCTCATCCACAACAAACCTTATACTCCTGTCGTGGTTGCCCAATCGTCTGAGCGTCTTTGTCAGCCACGATGCACTATAAAAGAATCAAGATGCCCACTCCAGTATCGGCTGTACTCGACCTTCGAGCATAGTTGTCATCAAACACTGTGCACACTGCACCAGAGCAATTGCAGCAGTTATGCGATCTGCCAAAGCCACCCTCGCCTGCGCGGCCTCTCTGCTATTCGCCTCGGCTCTGGGAGACTCCTTGAGCGAGACACGCTGCTGGTGCGCAAACGCGGACTACGTTGGCTTGGTCTACACCGTCAATTTCACAAGCTCAAAGTACGACCGCGACTACAACTACTGGGTCAGATATTCAACTCGCCGCCAAGATGATACCAACAAGAACACCCTCGGCGAGCGCTGCGACAACGGTACCTGCCACTATATCCCCAAGGTTGAGACAACCAGCCTTATTGCCAATGCAATGACTGAAAACAGAAAGTACGGTCGGTGTGAGAATTTCGAAGACGGCCGCCGTGTCTGTATGAGCCCCGGTTACCTCTGGACCGACAACGAATCATGGCACTGGTATGTCGAAGACAAAGAGTACTCTCGGGAAACTGTTACAGACTGCGCCACAATGTGTAAGAGGACATGGAGTCAAGATGAGCAAGCCTACGACCTTTGCACCTACGAGAACCGCCGCAAGGGTGAGCATTATGGCAAGATGATACCATCGGGCGAGCAGATGGACAAGAAAGGAGGGTTATCAAACCGTAAGAACGGAATGAATACCTTATGGGTCCATGTCAGTTGTGACCGTCATCATATCTCCGATCTGAGGCGCAGAGGCTTCATTGATGGCTAGATCCCTAGCCGGAGAGCAATGTTGACAAGGTGGAGAGATGTCTGACTATGTAGAGGGTGATTTATGGGGAAGGGGGTGGTGATGCAAGGGGATACGTAAATCAGCCGCGGGTGGCTTCTGATTGTTCTTGTACAGCAGCATGAGGCGAGGTAATGGTAGAGGCACTTATATAGATGCCCTCGATAGAGTTTCCTATTTGGTTTCATGTTGAATTGTCAATATTCCTAGTCTATGGGCTAGTGCTACTGATCTAGCTGGCCCGAGGCACTCTCCGGGGCTCTGGAGGTGTCAAAAGATGTAGGCTTCATTGTCATGAGAGGCTAAAAGCAGACACGTGACTTTGTCGACTCACTCTCACACATAGACACACACACTCTCTCTCTCTCTCTCTCTCTCTCGGGGCTGGGTAGGGAGACGTATCACCCAATAATGATTTTGTGCCTTCCATCCCATGCATCACCTCTAAGGTCAAGTTACACCATACTTGGCGCCAAATGCCAAGTTTCCTGGCATCTTGGCTATCTCTTGGCTCTGATGGCATAATCTTAGCTCTTATCAGATGAGACGAAGACACCCAGGACGAGGATGTGAGGACCACGAGGTTGATGTTGCCCCGAGAGCCAAGAAAAACCCATTCCCCGGTAGAGCTCAGAGGCAGGTATCCCTGCGTCTAGGTCTGATTATTGCACAGAGCCAAGTATCTTCCCTTGACTTTCTGAGGCCTGTACTGCGTAGGCGTGAGCTGGAAGAGATGACAGTATAATTGCGGCATAAAGATGATGTGTGTTGTGTGAGCAAGGGAAAGCTCCGAACACGGCCCGGTGTGTGCGAAGCTTTCTGGGTTATACTTTATGTGCAACGGCTCGTTTGTGCTGGGAGGGGCTGTGCAAAGAGAGCACGATTGACCTGGATGCTATGCTTAGTATTATGTATGCTGATGGCGGAAGCAGATGCTGGGTATAAAGAGACCAATATTGCATGCCCGTGAAGTTGAACCGACGTTCAAGCCCCGGCTTGAACCATCACACCTTCAGACGCCTTCGTGATCGCCGCTGCCATTACCGAATCGATGCTTGCCAAGACTACGCCAAGAACGCCAAGGCCTTGGCGCTACTTTCCAGTCACAGGCAGCGCATTCTCGACTTTGAGCATATAATCATTGCCGTCGCCGTATCGTATCGTGTGTTCGTCTGGTTCCTTCGTCCTACTTGTTCTGATCATCGCTGAAGCATACACTGTAATCCAACTACAAGCATTTCCCATCGGCCCAGCCTCAACACGATAACACCATCCGCGCTTTGCTTGACCTTGAACAGTCCCAAGCTCACGCGACTTCTCCGCCCCGGCTCACCCTCCGACCACAGTCGCCTCTTTTCTTCCAGCTCTTCACACTTGTCCTTTGCCAGCACTCCAAGGATGTCAGACACATCGAAGCAATACCTCCCCACGCCGCAGCCGCAACAACAGCAGCAGCCACAGCCTCCGGCGACCGTGCCCTCATTGCCATCTTCCTCAAGCATGAACTCGAATGGCAGTCCACCAGGACCTCCAGACGGCTTGACTTGCCAGTGGGCAGCATGCAGAGACAGATGCGAATCTCCAGAGGCATTATATGTAAGCGACATGCCACATGATACTGTTCAGGTTAGATACCGTGCGGATCAGAAGATTGCGACGGGAGGAATCCGCCGTCTAGCTCCAGCCTAGCTTCGCAACTTCGCGCTCCCTTACGAGCCGAGCGACACCTGAAGTGACTGTCTCTCTCAATCACCTATACACTTGTACACCCAGATGATGAATGACGACTAACAAACACCTTTTGCCCGCAGGACCACGTCTGTGAACGCCATGTCGGCCGGAAGAGCACAAACAATCTCAGCCTGACCTGCCAATGGGGCAGCTGCCGTACCACCACTGTCAAGCGTGATCACATCACCAGCCACATCCGTGTCCATGTTCCTCTTAAACCACACAAGTGCGACTTCTGCGGAAAGTCCTTCAAGCGCCCTCAAGATCTGAAGAAACATGTCAAGACACACGCGGAGGAGACCGTACTGAGTAACAACGGAACATCAGCGTCTGCGAGCCAACCAAGGCAGATGCTGGCTCCATCTTCATCCTACCAGGTGCAATCAAAACGTGAGTCGACCCAATATTGGACTTTCAGATACTGACATAATTTTCCAGAGAACTACTACCCATCTGCACAGTCAATGCCACAACAACACTCCAGCTACGGATACCCAGCACAAGGCTCAAGTTATGGCGGCTACTATAACGGTCAGCCAACAACTGCAGGAACACCGAGTTATGGTCCAGTCCACTACAGCATGCCTCAAGCACACCAGAACTACTCGATGCAAGGCTCTCGCAAGCGTGGGAATGACGACCTGAACAGCTTCTTCGGCGACGTCAAACACAGACGGGTAGATCCCATGCAATATCAAGATCTCGGCTCTCGATTTGGCGACATCGGCAGCCTTGGATTCGGCGGCATGTCCGGGTTTGACAGTGGCATGATGGATGCTGGTGGTGTCGCAATGCATACCGCGCATCATCCAACAAGCTTCTCGCCATTTTCAGAGCTTCGCACCAAGAACGATCTGCACCAGATGGACTCTTTCCTGGACCAGCTGTCACACACGGTTTACAATCAAGAACAGAGCATACTCGGCGGCGGAATATTGGCTCCCATCACCAGCATGGCAACACAATACCGAACCAGTCACTCGCCTCCTCATATGCAAGCGCCAGTCTCGTACAATACCTCCATCAGCTCAGCATCTGGTACGCCATATTCTACCACTGTCATATCACATGCAGACGACCGCACTCCTGCCCTCACACCATCCTCGTACCAAGCATCGGCATCGCCGTCATCTAGTGCGAATCATGCATCTCCTGTTTCGCGCCCTCATGGCGTGTCTGCTCCTGCTGCATATCCCACGCTTCCCTCGTTCAGCACGCTATCTCAGTCCAACACCAACATGACTGTGCCAGGTTATCACGTCCCAGTGTCTAGTCTGGGCTCGATGTTCGACAACAACAACTTTGAGGACGTTCGCCGCTACTCCGGTGGCCGCTTGCAACGTGCAGCACCGGAACAGACTAGCGTCACGCCGACATCACCGACGGAACATTCCCGACGCAGTTCCACTGCCACCGAACTTGCCAAAGGTTTCCACAATCTGTCAGCAGCAAGTCCTGTTATGCAGAATGGCAATGCTGGCGTCAAGCTTCCTGGAGTTGCAGACATCACTCGCACACCAAGTCAAAGGAGTTCCGACAGCGAGGGCATAGCAGATGAGGCACATGAGATCTGGATCAGGAACACCAAGGTCGTTGAGATGCTCAAGCAATACGTCAAGGAGAGGCTCGAGAAGGGAGAGTACGCCGACGATGATGTGGAAATGGAAGGTGCACGCTCGTCGCCGGCGCCGCAGGTAAAAGGCGAGACGAAGCAGCAGCAGCAGGAGCAGGATCGTGAGCAAGAGCACATTGAGCCGTCACTGCGGTATCCATCGTTGAAGGCTGAGATGACGGCATGATGACTCCATGAGGATGAATGGAATACATGGTTTGATGAGTATGGAGAGGGTGGACACTGTGTCGTGGGAGACTTAGGCATTCGATTCGAGTATGCAGGAATAGGGCAAGGGTGCCATTGATGATGGCCATGGTATTACGTAATGAGCCAGAGATACCCATACGATTTTGTGCCACTTCGAGCCCTTCCTTGCCGTGAAATGTCAGAGAATGAAATGAAAAGGCCACAAGATGGACAGGTTCCGTTTCTCACGGCACTCTCCTTGACCAAACCTGGAAAGCAGTGGTTGTGTGCTATCACGTCGTTCCTAGCTACCTCTTTTTCGAGCGAATCACGAGAATGTGAAGATGAGGCAAGGATGCAGACTACTGATCAGGTGTGAGTAGACTGCTTGCTTGAACGCTCTGCTTATGGCAGAGCTTGCATGATTATCTAACAGAGAGAGTTGCCTTTCGCAAACATGGTCGTGCATCGGCACCCTTCCAACAAGACTTGGCTTCGACCATTCGGAATGGTCGATAGCTCTCGGCGTGTCGCACAACAAAAAGCAAGAAATCAAAAGAAAGGACTTGTGTGGCCTGTTGACCCGATTCTTCATCAACAACATGTATGTGCTCTCGGCACTCTTGAGACAAAGGTTTGGCATCGATCCTTGTTGTCGACAGCCCTTCATGTGTCGCAAAAGAAAGCAAAAAAGCAAAAAAGCACTTTCGTGTCGTGGCGACCTCGATCCTTGTCATCATCTTCTCTGCAATCGTGTGCACCTTCGCTTCAAGCTACATGACCTGAGCCACCCGAACCATCCGGACCGCCTGGCATCAATGGCGTCAATGACATGACAATTTCACCATTGGTGAACGTGATGATCCCAACGACGAGGAAGAGGATTAGGAAGAGGAGCGCAAACTCGTGTAAAGGCTTGACACGATTTTCAATGATGAAGACAGCGACAAACATAACTCCGAAGAAAATCGCTGCGGCTGCGGTCGTGAAGCCCGGAGTGTACATTTGGCCCGAGATCAGGGACACCATTTGTGCGAATAAGAAGGAGTAGACCAGACGGAATTTGAGAACTTGCGAAAGATCAGCGAGAAGCTCGCTCAGGTGCCCGGCTGAAGCAAGTCTGTAGACCAGTCTGAACTCTGCAGCGCCGCTCGCGAGAGGGAGGATGATCAACTCGAGGAAAGCTGCTGGAATGTTGTGGTCCAAGGCTGTGATTCGTTCAATGGAGTCAATCGTCAAGACCGCGCTGAAATAATTGCAAGTAGTAGCAAGACCCAAGACGACCAAGGTAAGAGTGAATGCCCAAAACTTCTGGTGCGCCGTGACACGAGGGGCCTGGTCGTTGCGAGAATCTCTCCAGCGTTTAGCTAGATCCGTCTCTCTCTGGATGTTTGCACGACAAGCCAGGATCATTGCATAAAGATCAATGACCAAGGCCAGCCACAGAATGACTAGTTTGACTATCAGCAGACATTCGGCTCAATAACAGAAACAAGGTGATCTTACTGGTTCCAATGATGAAGGCAGCGCTACGACGTTCCGCGACAGCTGCGTCGATGGCGAAGAAGAGAATCGCAATGACGAGGGCGATGGTGAAGTTCGTCTTTCGCTGCTCATCGTGCTCGTCATGTTCGTGATGTTCGTGATGGGAAGCAGATTCTGGCACACTCGCCCAGGTCGCCACAATTTGCGCGAAACCAACTTGCAGTAAAAGCACCAGGAAGATACTTCCAGCAATTTCAGACGTTATTGCGGCTCTGATATTGTCGAAAGACTGCACATGGTGCTTGTCACGACCGTAGTCGAGCGCCAGGATCACGGCGCACTGAGGTGCGACCGTGATCCTAGTTACGATAGAGGCCAGAGTGGTCAGTTCAAATGATCGGAGCTGATAGTACGTTAGAGAAATTGTTATTAGCACCGTTATCACTTACCAGCTGTGCCGTGGTGGAGATTGAGACGACAAAGACATAGGTGGTGAGAGAATTGACGACGAGGCTAAAGAGAGCTTTGAACCATGTGTCGGCACGAGAGATGCTGCTCGAGTCGAGAGGTTCACCGAAGTGAGCTGCAATTTGCCAACCAGCAAGAGTACCGAAGAACGCGAATCCAATAGCAATGAGCCAGAACACAGCGTTCTCCTTCGAGGGCACCAAGCTGTTCCAGAGCGCGAGGACAATGCATTTGAACATTGCGGCGAGGGTCTTGGGGACTGTACTGAGCTTCACAAAGTGCTGCACGTCTTCGGGGCCGAGAACGATTGGAATTGGCATGTTTGCGGCACTTGCCTCGATGTCGATGTTGGCTTGACCGCGTGTGTTGCCCGATGGGGTCGTTGATGGTTCACCCTGAGGAGTGCCTTCGCCAAACATAGTTGATGATTGAGCCATCAATCTTCGTGTTGGGGAGGAGTCATGAGCACGCGGTGGGGTTGAAGGGATGTCTCGAGAAGACGGAGCAGGGCGAGGGTAATTGGACAGCTCGTAGTTCTCGTCGTTCTCATTGTCAGACATGGTCACTTATGATTCTTGATCAGTCTTGGGACAGCTTTCGAAGTGCGATCACAGTCTGAAAGTATGTATGGAAGATGAGAGATAGAGAGAAGATAGAAAGGTTGCAGAAAGTGCGAAGAAAGAAGTGAAAGGAAGAGGGGCCGCGAGGGAGAGCGAGAGATCTTGACACGAGTCAGTTGATGTTTCAGACCCAATTTCACAACATATCCTTGGTCATGTCTTCATGTGACGTTGAGAAGAAGTACCAATCCCGTCACGCGTCGACTTCTGCTCGCTAATCTAAGCTCGCTAGTGTTCGATCCTGGCGGTTGCCTTTGCTCCTTTCTGCGTCATTCTCTTTTCGCTTAGGCCAACCAAGATCATGCCAAAGTCGAACCTAACCAAGCACCCAATCACAGGTTGACGCTCACATCCTTGCCCCATCTCCCGCCTCCTCTACCACTAAAGCTATGCGCGACCTACCTCACCATCCGTACCCGATCAACTCTGGCGCCAGCACCACAGGCAAAGCCGCATGGCTGATCACCAGAATCGCAAGTGGAAAGATCGCCACAAAGCTGCGGATCTGCCAGAATGGTGGAACGGCGTAGTACAGCACCACAATCGTGACGGCGCAGAAAGCACAGAAGATGTATGTGAAGCGGAATTTGGCGAGAGTGATGGAGAGAGACCTTCCAAAGGACTGGCGGGTCCCAGCTTCCTTGTTGGTGGAGCCCCATCTATAAGAGGACGGTCAGTTGAGCTGGAGAAAGAGAGGAGAGTGACACGACCGGAAGGAAACGGGTGGGAGAGGAGATGGGCTGTGTCACGATACCCCCAAAATGTATCACTTACGACATATCGATTCCAAACATATGACTCAGCAGCGCCTGACTGACGTGCAGACTCAGTCCTCCCAGGAAGATAGCCATGAGTGGGATCCAGCTGCAGTTCTCAATCAGGGCGCGCAGCAGACCTTTTTCGCCAAGACGCCAGCGCATGACGGCCAGGGCGACGTTACCGAGGCAGGTGAAGACGGCGAGGAGACTAAGGTAGGTGGCGAAGCTGGAGCGGTAGTAGGCGTCGAGCCAGCCGCCGTACCATCCTATGAGAGAGGTGGGATCAGCTGTGCTGGTGGTGTGAGGTGAGGGAATGGTGGTGGCAAGAGGGATTCGCGTTGAGACACGGCGTGCTTGGAGTGATCGTGCCCCACGGGAAGGTCGACTCCGAGCACCACACCTCGCACGTGGTTTGTAGACTTACCAACAGCAAAGTAGTTGACGAAAGAGAAAATCCATGTCGAGCCAATAGCGTAGTATGTCCCAACATAAGCCATGATCGTGAGCTTCGACGACAGTGGGATGCAAGATCTGAGAAAGTCGCGGAAGAGCTTCGTGAAGGGACCGCGTCTTGGCCAGAACTTGAGGGGGTGGAAAATGAGCTCGTTGCACCCGTATGCGTATCTATTGCGCAAGGATTTGTCAATTTGCAAGCATCCTTGAGTTCAGTAACCATGCAAACTCACTTTTCCCACCGCGCAAGCTCGTCGTAAACTGTGAGACTCACGCCCTCATCATACTTCGCACCATCAGGCGCCACATAACCCGCAAGCCGAACGATATAGCCAGCACCCTGAAGGCGCAAGGCCATATCAAAGTCCTCACTGACAGTCTCCTCTGACCACCACTTCTCGCGAAGGTCATCAGGACATTCGTAGCCAATGTATTGGATAGCCTCCCATCGCAGAATAGCGTTGTGACCCACAAAGGGTGCTACATCGCCTGATGCCACGGCATACTTGATCTGGGAGTAGACCAGGTTGGTGAAGAAGGTGATGCCCTTCTCGAAGAAGCTGGAGGACGAGGTCAGCAGAAGTCTCAGACGAGGAAAGCATGATCTGACATACCTCGTGGTAACGTTCATCACTCCTGATGCATGTTGCAGGATGGCCACATCTGGATTGAGCTCCATCTCGCTTGCAGCATCTAGCAAACAGTCTTTTGGCACGCGGGTGTCTGAGTCAATGATGAGGATATAGTCGCCGAAACGGATGTTGCCTGTTGATGTGTCAGATTGCACGAGCGAGCTTCGAGGTTACATGAGCGTACCTTCAGCCCAAGAAGTACCCTCATCCTCCTCAAGCACTTTCTTCATGCACTCCTGATACGCAACGGCTTCATCGCTGGCAGTCCAAGTATCCAGCTGTCTCGCCACTAGCTTCTCCTCCACACGGCAGCTGATCCACATCCCGAAGTTCATATTGCTCGCCTTCTTGAACTTTCCTTTTCGCAGGAATGTTGTCTCGACGCCTTTCAGAGTCAACCTTGCTTTATGTGCTGGTCGTGCAGTCCAGCCGATGTTGTTCTCTTCATAGAACTCTTTCCGTTCTGCACGTTCCTCTTCGGAGATGATCTGAATGCCGTCGTCGTGGACGACTATGTTGGCTGTACCGCCTTGCATCTCATATGTGGCAATGGCAGCTTTCAATGAGCGGACAGTGGGCTTGAGCACAGCCTCGAGACCTTCTTTGTAGTAAGGTATCTGAACGGTGAAGTGTGGCAAACCGCCAGGCCGGTCGCGCAAGAGTCGAGGTGGTCGAGTCCCGGAGTAGAATCTGTTGCACTGTTTGATTTGGTCGATTGGGCCAAACAGTTGAAAGATTGAAGTAGCAGCAGCTTGCCAGAAGAACTGTTTGTGGAATCAGTAGGATGCTATCTCTGGGAAAGTGTCAAACAAACCAATGACGCCCACGCGACGAAAGGAAACATCAAGCCAAGGGCACAGCGGATGTAGCCACCATCAAGAGCAATCTCCCTGGCAACGTTGCCCCAACTTGAAGCCATACTGCCAATCGAGAGCATGATCGCTAATCCACTGACTACAGGATATGCCAAGAACATCTTTCGTCGATTCGCTGGGGCAGCAGAAGTACCGGACTCCACATCTACACTGCTTCTGCTGTCGTCAAGCTGTATCTCAGAGACATTGACCCCGAGGCCACCCTTTTTCTCGTCTGCCCAATCAATTGTACTGTCTGGGATATCGCCGTTCCAGATGATGCTGAGCAATTCTTCTTCTAGCTTGCTAATCCGTTCCATGATGAAGTTCGGATCGTCGTCCCCTATGTATATGTCAGAAGAGTCGCAGTAAAGCAGTAAAGGCGAAGTGGAAAGTGTAAGATGCAAGTGAAAGTATTCTGAGTGAAGTATAGGTTAAATGAAAATAAGATCCACTCACAAACAATGAGCTGAGCGCGGTCATTGATGAACGCTGCTGACTGATTCTTTTGACACGCCGGCAACGCGGCAAGATCTGGCAGGACTTGTAGTCGAAGGCCGTCGGGTAAAGCGATATGCTCGGCACCAACAAAGCGCTTGATGATGGGTGAGTCCACTGTCATGGCGACCTACAACATTTTCAGACTCATTGCGAGAAGGAGCAAGATTTGCGCACGCATACCTGAACATTGAGTGCTTCGATTGCTCGCATAAAGCCATTTTCGCAGTACATCAGCTCAGGAGGACTGCAGATGTAGTTGCCTCGAGATCTCTTCAGTACAACACCTTGATCTGGACCGTCAGTCCATTGCCGTGAGACTTGCTGAAGTCGTAGATAGTCGGCCATGATGTTCCATCGTACTTGCGAGCTCATGGTACTGCTTCCCGTCATCGACGTGCCAACGGTAGATGCAGGTGACATGGTGACTGTGCCCATGTTACCCAGTGGCAGCGCAGCTGGCTTCTTGACATCCTTGCCAGGCTTCAAGTAGGATATGAGGCCCATCGTGAGGAGTGCGCAGAGGGTGCGAGTAGGAAGATAGATATTGCTGAGGGTATGTCACAACTTGGAGAATGGAATGACCAGTACAACTACACAATGTCCGGAGGGAGAGGAGGGGAGATTGAGGAGATTCTAAGGCTCATGAGGGAGCATATAAGAGAGTGGGAGATCTCAACAACACGGATCAAAGCGCTGATTAATGGAAGTGGTAACGACATGAGACAAAGGAATTCAGCTACCTCTGAGACCACTTCCTCAACCCTTCTCGGCAGTGCTCTTGCATTAGACACAATACTTTCGTCCGATAGTATTGCTTCACATGGATAGCATGCCTGCCGTCAGCCAGAGCTAGTCTGTGTGACCTTCCATATATGCTCAACCTGCATAATTGTAATGAGATCGTGCTGGATGGACTGGCCAGGAAGGCCTCGCGCACGAGCATAATGGCGCGATCAACCTCTCACAACATGATGTTGTGAAGCACACCAAGCAATAATCTTGATATTGAGGTACCTTCTGAGTGTGGTGTCATTCTTGACGATGTTCACTGTAAGCTAGTGCAAATGCCAGCCGCAACGCACGTCTCTGATCAGTTGACGAGAGACCCGATCCGCAGGATCAGAGAGACCAACGCATATCCTTTACATCTTCAGCGGAATTGTCCCACAGGCCGACATCACTGTTGAGCAATGACTTCAAACATGACTTTTGTCGTGGCATGAATTGTGCTCAGTAGCGTAAGCCGCGGCACAACTAGGTGCACGCTCTTCGATGAGAGTGTCACTTCATCCAGAGCTCACCGCCTCCTACCATCAGCTGTATTGGCCACTAGCGCCTTGTGGACTGATGAAATGCCGAGACAAACAGTACACGGCTGATAAATTGAGGATGATGCAGGTTTGGGATCACAAGACATGGCCAAGGTTACAAGGCACAGAGGAATGGCTGCAGTAAAGGGCAGCTCATGGGAAGGAGGCTGGCGGCGAACAGAGGAGGCCGACGCAATTGGGAAGGGTAAGAAGGCGAGAAGCGAGAAGATGAGGGGGAGGGAAAGACAGATGAAGTTGGAAAAGGTCTCGGCCAAGACTCGTTCCAGCTCTCCAATTGGTTCAATTCCACCTGCACGTGGAGAATGTCTATCGCAACTTCACGCGGCAACCTTTTTCTTTATCTATCCCGCAATATTGAATCTGCAGGTACCTCTACTATGCTACATTCTGTACTGCTTCTTGCGCCTCATCCACTGCAAGCTGGGTATGACCCTTCGTCCTCAATCAAGATCAAACTTAGCTTCAGTCTGGAAGACAAGGACGACATTCCCTGCTGTGTTGTGCTTACCCGGTCGGCGGAGAGTGCCAAAAGACCACAGGTATCGTCCTAGCAATGACTTTCGACCCTAGACGCAGAGACTATGAGACAAAGGTCAATTGAAGCAAGATATTGGATACTCGCGCATCATTATGATGATGGTGCTATACAGTTCCGCGATGTGCCATGCCGGGTCGACCCTGTGACCTTCATCTTCCGGTCGTCCATGTACAAGTCCAAGTACCGATGACCAGAGCTAGATTTTGATGTTCTCACCACATTGCTTAGCATGCAATTGTCCCAGTTCGATCATGGCCGACCCGCTCAGGTCATGCTTTGCCATGAAGACGTAAGAGTTGCCAACGACCTTGCGGCTTTGTTTCCTCTTGTGGCATAATGTATAGACTAGTGCAGACTAAAATCTCACTGCTCTATGATCGTTATTCCTGCGAAGGTCGATTTCTTCCTTTGTCTTGTCCCAATTGAGCACATGTGGCGTCCATCAACGGCCATGCAATTGCCTTAGCGCGTGTTTCAGCTCAATTGGAAAACATGACGGGTCTACTGCTTGGATGTACTGTGACTCTCTTGTGAAATTGGGCCACACACGTGGATAAGCTGGCGGCTACCTCGCTTCTCTCTTGCTTAGAAATCGCTAGAAACATCTCAGCGAGGGTCTCACAGGTGCCATCAACCGTGCCCTTGATATCCCAGCCCCTTGATTTCCTGAAACACAGTCTTGATGACCATTGCTTTCAGACACGGAATGAGCGATCCAAGAGGGTCAGGGCAACCGCCTCCGTCATCCTCCTCTTCTTCCTCTTCTTCGTCCTCTGCCGTTTCTCGAGCATCTCTCCCGCGAGAACAAGTCCACCCGAACTCTGGCGAGATGGCCGCATATTCACCCTCCTTACCCTCTTCCGCATCCTCCTCCAGCTTCTCATCAGCACCGAAACAAAAGCGCTTTCCATCAAGACGAAAGATAAAGGCTGACATAAAGCGTCCATGGATTGGCAAGAAAGATCGTCAGCGCATCTGGCACCTCATCTTCCCGCTCGTTGGCATCTTTCTGGGCGTTGCTTTCACTGGGTTTTGCGTCTACCAAGGCATGGCAGCTGTTCCGCAGCACGCTTATTGCCTCATTCTTGATGAGGACTTTTCTTCTGGATCGCTTGATGCATCGGTGTGGACTCACGAAGTGCAAGTTGGGGGGTTTGGGTATGTATCGGTCTTTGTTTGCTGGGGTTGGATCTATACTGACTGATACCTAGCACCGGCGAGTTTGAAATGACAAGTAAGGTCTTCTCTTCTGCCACATTGAATTGAACCTGGCTAATCCAAGACTCTAGCCACCGATTCCGCCAACTCCTTTGTCCAAGATGGCATGCTCTACATTCAGCCCACTTTGCAAGATGAGGCGCTCCTCACAGACAACAACACGCTGAACCTTCTCAACAATGGTTGCACTTCCAACACCTGGTCTGATTGTGTTGCTGTCACGAACACGACAAACGGCACCATCATCAATCCAGTAAAATCTGCTCGCCTCAATACCAAGAAGTCATCATCAATCAAATATGGACGCATCGAAGTCACCGCCAAGCTCCCAGCAGGAGATTGGCTTTGGCCTGCAATATGGATGTTACCTGTCAACGACACGTACGGCATCTGGCCTGCGTCCGGTATGTTCCCCTTCATCTCACCCTTGTATCGTCATCCACGTCCGCAGGGCGCATCTTCCCAGCCATTAACACACCCTCACCTGCAGGTGAAATCGACATAGCCGAAGCCCGCGGCAACAACTACACCTATCCCTCTGGTGGGACCAATGTCGCCTTCTCCACCACGCACTGGGGTCCCTCTGTTGCCCTCGACCGCGCTTACCGCACCACCGCCGGCTCGCCCCAACTGCACAGCACATTCCACGACGACTTTCACACCTTTGGCCTGGAATGGAGTGCTGACTATCTCTACACCTACATCGACACTCGCGTGCGCCAAGTGCTGAAACTGAATTTTGGAAAGCAGGAGGGCGGATTGTGGAGTCAGGGACACTTTCCGCAGAGCTGGCCGAATGGAAGCGAGGTTGTGGATGTATGGACTGAGGGAACGGGAAGCGCGCCGTTTGATGGAGCATTCTACTTGGTGTTGAGTTTGGCTGTTGGTGGTGAGTGATTGTGCTATGATGTGTAGCTGCCATTGTTGTGACTGTGCTCCGCTACGTTTGCAGAAGAGGCACTGTGCTGACACTTTTTCCTTCTAGGCACGAATGGCTGGTTCATCGACGGCGAGGCTGGCAAACCCTGGTCCGATGGCTCCACCAATGCAGCAGTGGAGTTCTGGTCTGGTGAGTTTGTGCCTCCTGCTTTCATCTTCTCGCTTCGCTGCACAATGATCTAGCACTGTGCTCTTGCCTACCCAAAGATCCTCGTCTCCGCCATAGCACAGTCGTGTCCCCTTTCCGCCCCTTCTTGTTCACCACATCCCCACCTCCCCTCTTCGCGCAACCTCTCTACACAGATCACGACTGACATGACTGCCTATTAACAGCAAAAGACGAATGGTATCCAACCTGGACGGCATCAGCCAAGTCCAAGGGCAAAGGGGAAAACCAGCCGCAATCGCAGATGATTATCAAGAGTGTGAAGATGTGGCAAGAAAAGGGTGTGGGCGTTAAGGGTTGTGTGTAGATGCGTGGTTCGGCGAAGAAGCTTGAGTTAGTAAGGCACTCTTCAGATCCCTTCGAGGGATGGTCGGCATAAGCCATCAATGACATTTTCTTCTTCGTTCAGATCTAAGATGCCTCTACTTTGGTTTCTTTGCACCTACTTTCCTGGTGTGCGGCACTAACATACCTCTGCAATGATGATGCGACAATGGTATCTCACGAGTCTCCATGGACAAGAATTCCCGCAGCTCTGAAGAGGTTCATGATGCCGGACTTGGTCACATCAAAGATGCTAGTTGCGTGGCTTGAGATACGAGATGTCAAAATGTTGAGGATGAGATCTGGAGTGCCGAAAAGGGAGTATCGACGATCAAGAGTGCTCTGCAGCCTTTGTGGAAGCCATGAGCATTTGGCGTTCTTGATAGGGTGGACGATAGTTGAGGGAAAAGACTTGCACCAAAATCGAATTTTGTGCTTCATATGGCCGGAAAATCAAGTGGAGGAGCAGCAACGGATGAAGTGAGTAGGGTCTTTGTGGAGCATCTGAGCATTCGCCATCTGTCGTTCCTGATGATGTCGAGTAGACATGTAGGCGGTGCGGATGTGAGGAATGGTAGAGGATGGGGTGAGGTAAGGTGGTCGAGTGGTAGGGATCAAAAGCTGGAAGAGAAGGCTCGGTCAGAAAATGAGGTGCGTGAGAGGGATTGCTCGATGCTTATGCAAGGGCAACAACTATAGGATCCCACTATACATGCTTCATTCCTGCATTCGTAATCTCTTCACAGCCAAAGCCAAGCTCTCTTCTTTCAACTCCACCCAAGTCGCCGTTGAAGACCATTCGATTTCAGCACACATGCCGGCACTCTTTGTCATTCCCTCACATATACCTAGTCTAGCCGGTCTGGGTAACCTGGGTACTTCATTTGCCTTCAATTTCGAATTCTGTTATCCTCCACATCTTCCGCAGCACGATGCACACATCTTCTTGATAAGATGTTCAATGCTTATCAGCAACGCATCCATCAGCATGTCAGAGAAGTCTTATGATCCTATCCCATCCTTGGGCCACATAGGATGAAGACGCCCTTGGCAGCGAGTGCTGTGCAGTGAGTGGCTGGTCAAGCTGGTCAAGCTGGTCAGATCAGCGGAAAGCTCCCGATCCCGAGGTGAAAAAAGTCGGAAATATCAGAAAAATGATGGAGCCTGGGGCTCAATTACGAAAGCGAATTACCCTACAAATAAAAATGCTTATAGTGAAGAGTCATCTCGATGCCATTGCTTGTTCTGTCTGTTTGTTTCGACCTTTTCTCTGCTTGACTTCGTATTTACTTTTGCATTTGCATCCCTGGCTTCCTTAGTGTTGGTGAATGATTGCAGAGGTTGAGACTGCTCGAGTTTGATCTTCAGTACATGTCACGCGTATGATATTGGACCGACAGCACTGGAAACACAGTTCCGAGCCAGAATATTTCCACGGCAGGGCTCCTATCCATATCGCTATCCTTAGACCATCTCTGGCCTGAACACTAGCCACCATGGCAACGTCCAAAACCCCCAAGACGGCCGATGTGGCACTGAAGGATCTGAACGAAATGAGCAGCAAAGAAGGCCGAGCAAGTGGCAACTCGTACAACCGCGACCTCGAGCTGGATATAGGACACGGCGAGACGACACAGCTGAAACGGCGGCTCAAGTCGAGGCATCTGCAGATGATTGCCATTGGAGGCACGATTGGAACTGGACTGTTTATTGGCTCCGGGAGTGCGCTTTCCAAGGCAGGACCGGCTGGTGCGCTGATTGCGTATGCCTTTGTTGGGACGATCGTATACTCTGTCATGGTTGCGCTGGGGGAGATGGCCACGTTTCTGCCCATTCCGGGCGCCTTCACAGCATACGCAAGTCGCTTCGTGGATCCCAGTCTCGGGTTCGCCATGTAAGTCCATTCACAGATAGCGCGGTCAAATCGAGAGTCTCTTGCTAACATCATACCGCAGGGGCTGGATCTACTGGTTCTCCTGGGCGATCACCTTCGCCATTGAACTAACCGCTAGCGGTCTCATTATCCAATACTGGTCACCAAACCTTAACATCGGCATTTTCATCGGAGTCTTCTGGGGCGTCATCACCGCGCTAAATTTCCTCCCCGTCTCAGTCTATGGAGAAGTAGAGTTTTATTTCGCCAGCATCAAAGTTATCACCGTGCTCGGCTTCCTCATCTTCGGCATCTGTATCGATGCCGGTGCAGGCCAAAACGGCTATCTCGGCTTCCACACCTGGGGTAATCCCGGCGCATTCGCCCCCTATCTCCTCAACAGCACTGGGGCTACAGCAAAATTCGTCGGTTTCTGGGCCGTCCTCATCCAAGCCGGCTTCTCGTACCAAGGCACCGAACTCGTCGGCATCGCGGCTGGCGAGACGTCCAACCCGCGCAAGACTGTCCCCGCGGCGATCAAAAAGACATTCTACCGCATCCTTTTCTTCTTCGTCGGGTCCATCTTCTTCATCGGCCTGCTCGTGCCCTACACGAATGAAGATCTCCTCTCCTCTGCCTCAGACGCCTCGGCCTCTCCGTTCGTCATCGCAGCTGACCTCGCTGGCGTGCGCGCGCTTCCTGCTATTATCAACGCAGTACTCCTGTGTGTGGTACTCAGCGCAGCGAACTCTAATGTTTACTCCGGCTCTCGCATTCTGGTTGGCCTCGCCCAAGCCGGCAATGCTCCCCAGATCCTCGCCCGCGTAACAGCAGGCGGTGTACCGTACATTGCCGTCTGCTTCACCTCCGCCTTCGGCCTCCTCGCCTTTCTCAACGAATCCGACAATGGAGGCACCGTCTTCAACTGGTTTGTGAACATCAGCGGCTTAGCTGGGTATAGTAAGTCCGGCAACAGTTCTGACTGCGGAAACAATGGCTAACTCACCCTCCAGTCGCGTGGGCATGCATCAACGCTTCCCACCTCGCTTTTATGCGCGCCTGCCACGCGCAGGGCATCTCCCGCGACTCCCTCCCCTTCAAAGCCCTCTGGCAGCCGTGGTTCAGCTGGTACGGGCTCTTTTTCAATGTGTTGATTATCCTGACGCAGGGCTTCACGGCGTTTATGCCCTGGGATACGACGAGTTTCTTTATTGATTATATCAGTTTGATACTGTTTCTGGTGTTATATGCAGGACATAAGCTCTGGAAGAGGCAGGGTTTTGTGGACCCGAGGGAGGCGGATTTGGACAGCGGGAGGAAGGAGTTGGATGAGGAGGTTTTTGAAGAGGCAGAGCCTACAGGGGTATGGGGCAGGTTTTGGGCGTGGTTCGGGTAGACGCAGGTGGTCTCCTCCTGCCTGCGGAATCACGATCCAGCGCATGTCTGACCTACGGCACTCAAAAGTTCTTGAGTGAGAGCATGGACTACGTGCACCCTACAGCTCTCTACATCTTCGACATGGCGGGTCAGCTCACTTGGCCGCCTGACATCCATCACTACACATCTCGAGGGACGGAAAGGAAGACGCACTTGTACATGTACTCCGTGGCGTGACATTCACATCCATATAGTCAAATCAAATCCTCTTTGCGGTGGAACGCTCCCGCACCTATAGGCACTCCTTTTCCCTTCCCTCCTGCTACGAGTATTTGGTCAACCAGCCCATTTCGATTTTTCTTCGATCTCGCTTGAGTCCAGTCCTGCTGAGAATCCCATTGGATATTGACGACAAGGGTGATGTACTTGTTAGGGCTGTCGTGGGCAGTGATGCGGTGGTATCTAGAACTATACTTTCGACGATCCAGGCAGGTTGTGATCAACTTCACAAGCTGAAAGAAAACTTACTCAGCGCCCGTATTCTATCACCGGCAAAAGCGTAGAGAATTGCTTGACCAAAGCGTAGCTATTCGCAACGGAACTTGAACGCACTACAGACATCGCTGCACGCTCGCGCTAGTCCCAGGACGGCAAGAGAGAAGCAATGGGATTGTCCATGCTATGCAGTGTGCAGCTTCAGGTTGAGCACGTGCGGGGTTGATTCGTTTCCCTTTGCTTTTTTCACCTTTTCTTTTCTTTTCTTCTCTTCTCGTTCGTCTCTTTTTTCTGTAGACTCTACGCTTATCTCACCGCTCGACCCTGCCGCTCATGGTGTCGTGTGGAACGAGCTGCATTCTGTGGTGAATGGAGCACGTCTCTCAGCAGGGCTGACTAGATAGTCGAGGGTGTGGGCACTAGCAGTGGGACGACAGGCGTGGTCGTGCGTGTGCGTGTGGACAGGCGGTTTTCTGAAACAAACGCAGGGCACGTACAGGCCGAAGCGCGAGGTCGAGGTCCTGCATTGAGTGAGTTAGCAAGTTTGGACCGTGCTATCGATGTCCTAATGTACAAAGACCTTGCGTTTTCCCCCACTTCGCCGCCCTCTCGTCCTCTCCAGCTCCAATCTCAGCTTCTTTCCTCATACCCGCGCATTGTCATTGCAACACATCACCATGGCGTCCCCGAGCGCCTCTACCGGCCTGGCCAACCCCTCCAATCGCAATGTGCTGACCAAGAAGTCTGCTACCGCCAACACCGAACCCGGCCTCACCACCACCTTCACCGGTCTTAAGACCGTGAATCCGGTCACCGTCCCCGTGACATCCAACGACCCCAATCCCTCCGACCCTGCCGCCCCCAGCAAGGATGTGTCCTCATCCCGTCAGCGCTTCTCGGACCTTTTCACGATCTTTTGTGCGGGGTTCGCGCTTATTAGTGATGGCTATCAGAACAGCTTGATGACGATGACGAATGTCGTGTTTGCTAGCTTGTATGGATCCGCGTATACGAGTGCGCTGAGTACGCAGGTCAGTAATGCGTTGTTGGTGGGTGAGATTATCGGACAGATTACTATTGGGTGAGTTGTGTTTTTCTCGTTTCGTTTTCAAGCTTGAGGTGCATGTCTTAGGACATGGTAAGATGTGCTAGGGAGGAGGATGGCGAGAGAGCTGCACTGGTCGCAGTGATCGTGCCTGGAGGTTCCGTGCTTGGTGCCGGTCGGGGGTGAGAGAGCTTTGCACAGCTCGCAGTGACACCGAATTCTTCTTGGACTACAGGACTGACCACAGACTACAGCTTGACATGCGACTACCTCGGGCGTAAAGCCGCTATCATCATCACCACCTGCATGATCGTCGTTGGTGGTATCCTCGCCACTGCTGCACACGGCACTACTTTCCACGGCTTCAGTACGTATCATCAGGGCTTTCATTGCCTCATCCTGTGTCCTCGCTCCCACAATCCTCTTCTTCTCTACTTCCAGCCGCACGCACATCCCAGCTTCCGATTCTTGAGTCTCAAACACCACCTCCATGTCCACCAACTAACCACCCCTCCCCTCTTCCAGTGTGGATGCTCACCATCTCCCGCGGCATCATCGGTTTTGGCACCGGCGGCGAATACCCCGCCGCCTCAACCTCAGCCTCCGAAGCAGCAAACGAATACACCCTGTCCCGGCGCGGCCCCATCTTCATCCTCGTGACAAACCTGCCCCTCTCCTTCGGCGGCCCTTTCGCTGTCTCCGTCTTCCTGATCGTGCTGCAAGCAACAGGCATGGAGCATCTGAATACGCTGTGGCGCGTCACGTTTGGGATCGGGTGTATTTGGCCATTGTCGGTGTTTTACTTTCGGATGAAGATGCTGAACTCGAAGTTGTACAGGAGAGGCGCGATCAAGAGACGGGTGCCGTATGGATTGGTGTTGAGGTATTATTGGAGGACGTTGATTGGTAAGCAGACCTCACCATTTCTGCATTGATACAAGTGCGAATCGAGACTGACCAATTGTGTACAGGAACTTGCGGTGCCTGGTTCCTGTGAGGATTTTCTCTCCCGGCTCTCTTAGCATCTGTTTTGCAGAGTTTTCTTCTGCAGAGTCCTCCTCGAACACAAATCGCTAACCCAATCCCCCTCACAGCTACGACTTCGTCACCTTCCCCAACGGTGTCTTCTCCGGCCAGATCATCTCCTCCGTGACCAAATCCTCCAACATTCAAAAGACAGGGGAATGGCAACTCCTCCTCGGCACGCTCGCCCTCCCCGGCGTCTTCCTCGGCGTAAGCAATCTACCATTACAGTCTCATCTATAATAGTACTAACCTCCTTATTCCCAGGCCTTCCTCTGCGACCGCCTCGGCCGCCGCAACACCATGATGCTCGGTTTCTCCGGCTATCTCGTCTTCGGGCTCATAATCGGCCTCGCCTACAACCAGCTCGCGACACCCCACCTCCTCCCTCTCTTCGTCATCTTCTACGGCCTTATGCTGTCCTCGGGCAACCTCGGCCCCGGCGACATGCTGGGTCTCCTCTCCTCCGAATCCTACGCCACCGCCGTCCGCGGAACTTGCTACGGCATCAGCGCGGCGCTGGGTAAGACGGGGGCCGCAGTGGGCACGGCGGCGTTCAAGCCGATTGAGGCGAATTTGGGCAAGAGGTGGACGTTTATCATTGCGGCGATCTGTGGGGTTGCGGGCGTGCTTGTGACTTACTTCTTCGTTCCGAACGTCAAGGGCGACGACCTGGCGGTGGAGGACGAGAAGTTCCGCGCTTACCTCGTTGCAAACGGATGGCGTGAGCAGATGGGCGAAGACGACTTGAAGGCCTTCGCAGACGAGGGCGTCCCCGAGGGGATGGTGGAGGCAACCCCTGAGAAGGCCACGGGAACAGTCAGTGTGATGTGAGATTTCCGCAAGCAGATAACCGGGGGACAAGTGGGGAGGGGTATGATGCTGAAATGTCATGAGATGGTAGTCGACGATTTACAAGACTTCCCCCCATCTTCGCTCGGCTGCTGTGCCTGAAATTGTAACAGGTTGTCTTTTATATGTCTCTATGAACAGTTGACTTCTTCCTACTACGACGATGCTCTACATCCCAGGATTTCCCCGAGAGCGCATTGCCCTGCCTATACGACCACGGCCCTGTCACGTCCCGACCAAAGCAGGGATCTCCATGTCTCCAACCGCCATACTGTCCAATAGCCTCCTCCTACGCCCGCACAAAAGACGACGAGCACGGTCAGTGTGATGTGAGATCGGAGCAGAGATACAATCAACGGACGGGGTGGTGAAGGTGAATGTGGTGGTGGCGACCACGAGCTGTATGTTTCCCCAACGATTGCTGTAGGAGCAGAGGCCAAGCGCTGGGACTGAGACTGGGTCTGGGATTGCACCTGGTCCTTCCGTTTCACGCATAGGAGAAATAAGAGGAATACATACCGGAGGTGTCAGCGGTTGATTGTGATATCGAGATTTCTGCTCGTTAAGGCTTCGGATATGTTGGGACTGTGTGGCTGGCGGGCAGGATGCCTGGGCGTCTATCTTGCTTGCTTGCTTCATGGGAAGAGAGTTTGGAGTTTGTGCCTGGATGTGATGCAGGGATGAGACGTCACATCCGACTAAGCACATTCGCACCCTGGCTAACGTGGACTCAGTCATGGACCAAATGCAGTCATAGCAGAGAAGAAGGATAACGGATGTCAAGAAAAGGTGGCAAGGAGACTCTACTCCAAGCCCTACTCTACTCCCCTACTCTGATATTGCCCTCATCCTGCTCCCCTTTCCCCCTTCCTCCAGCTTACACATCACTCACGCCCCCCCTCACCCTCTGCCTACT
>Ga0268250_10000228_pt1 | contig 28254 bp, 37 predicted proteins | sample AgamicAsSfe_FD_200448 | JGI IMG/M metagenome (GOLD analysis project Ga0268250, IMG submission 200448) | Agave microbial communities from Guanajuato, Mexico - As.Sf.e (v2) (version 2) | ecosystem: Host-associated > Plants > Phyllosphere > Phylloplane/Leaf | place: Guanajuato, Mexico | collected...
GGGGTGGTGAGATAGAGGGTGGGTGTGATATTGTGACGATTGTGGTCGGCGAGAGTGTTTCTCTCGGATCTTCAAGACATGAGTGTACGAATCGGTGTATGAGACGATCAGGGCAGTGTGACTTGATGCACGACGCGTAGGATAGATGCCACGGCCACGACGATGTAGCACGAGGAGACGATGAAAGATGAAGCGAAGTAACGTGCTCAAACAGGGTCACGAAGAATGATCAGGGCGATACCGCACGATGCCGACCGAGGACGAAAGGACAGTAGGACACGATGATGAGTGGAAAGGGACGAACCAAAAATCATGGAAAGAGACGTCAACACGCAGCATGATACCACCACGCTCGACACGAGTCCACAACAGGATACGCGTCCGACAGGAGGACATTGAGCCAGAGACTAAGACCGAGACCGGGAGACCACCGAGTTGAAAAGTGCGGACGCATTCGTGTTTGAGGAGGTGGATGAGGATGAGGACGATGGACGAGGGCGAGGACGAGGTCGAAGCACCACGAACCGGCTCCTTTCAGTGTGATGTGAAGCAAGAAAGAGCGCCAGCACCAGCATCGCCTCGCCTGTGCCAGAGCCGCCCGATTGAGTTGTACGGATACTTGTAGGAGAAAAAACATGCAGGATTCATCAAGCGTGAGATTTTCAAAGTCGAGCAAAAATCCAACCCCAGGTCGGCACTTTAGGGTTCTAGCGCACACCTACATGTACATTACATCAAGGACATCACATCAAGGACATCACATCACATCGCAGCACCACACTGCAAAGCAGCCAGCGAGAGCCTGTTGTAGCCAGATTACGGGTGCAGAGTACGCCGTCGATGCTGAGGATGTTGCCGGGAGTCGAATAATGGCCATCGAGACAGATGGACAGGCTGATGAGATGTGCATGGTCGGTCTAGCGAGAAATGCGAGGATGCCGGCGTGGATAGCCACAGCAGGTATACCTGGGTTTTGGCAGGCAGCCGGAGGTAGATGCAGAGGGAGAAGTCAGTGGAAAGAGGAAGAGGAGATCTGAAGCAGGATGCCTCGGGCAGGTGGTCAAGACGATGCAGGCGATATAGACTCTTTCGGGGAAGGCGTGGTTGGTCATCTTGAGCTCTACATCGGCCAGTCTCTTCACAGCCATCACAAACACTTCGAGCTCTGATCTTTTACATATACTACTGGCTTCGTTCATTGTCATGGTCTACTTTCAGAAAGTACTTTTTACATCATGTTCATACTAGTGCTGCTACTGAGCAGTGTACTCTGTGCTGTTCTATTCATCTCATCTACTCAAGTTGCCACATGGACGCATCAGATCTTTCGAATATTCCTCCTCCTTCCTAACGCTCACCTCCAATTCTGTCGAAAGACCCTCAACTGCAGAATTGACCCTCCAGAAACTCACATCTACCATGTCTCCTCACTCAGCTCAGCTCAGCTCAGCTCAGCTCAGCTCAACTCCTCTCCACTCTACGCACGACTCAATTTCTCTCCCTCCTCCTCCTTCTGCAGCCCATACTTCTTCAACCTAATGCTCTGAATCCCAATGAACCCCGTCGTCTCCTCCGGGCTGAAGTTGTCCAAACTGTCCATACTCGCCTCCTCGGCACTATACAGCTTCTCCGTGTCACTGCTCCTGCCCAACACATACACATGTCCCTTGAACAATCTCAACCTCACCTGTCCATTGACCCGCTTCTGGGCGAACACGAGCGCATTCTCCACAAACTCGCGCTCAGGACTGAAGTACTTGCCGTCGTAGAGCAGGTTACTCCACGAATGCGTGACGAACTGGTCACGGAGCGCGCGGACTTCGCGGTCCATGACCAGACCCTCGAGGTCCATGTGGGCGTCGCGCAGGATCGTCATGGCAGGGGAGTCGTAGCAGCCGCGGGATTTGAGGCCGATGTAGCGATTTTCGACAATGTCTGTGCGGCCGACGCCGTGGATTTTGCCGAGGGCATTCAGCTTGGTGAAGAGCTCGACGGAGCCCTTGACGGGGGAAAAGCTGGAGTTTGGAGAGGTGACGGTGGTGGGGATACCTTTGGAGAAGGTGATGGTGATGTCTTCGGGGGTGTTGGGCGCAGTAAGGGGGTTGTTGGTTAAGCGCCACATGTCTTCTGGTGGGGTATGGTCGGGGTCTTCGAGGATGCCGGCTTCGTAGGAGCAGTGGGCGAGGTTTTCGTCCATGGACCAGGGTTTGCTCTGGTTGATGCTGTTAGCTTGAGCAAAGTGGACGTAAGTATGATCTACCAACCTTTGTAGATGTAACCTCAATGCCATGCTTTTCAGCATAGTCGAGGAGATCGTTGCGGCCAGGGTATTGCTTGAAGAATTCGGGATCACGCCATGGAGCAATGACCTTGATGGACGGCTGGATGGTGTAGAAAGCAAGCTCGAAGCGGACTTGGTCGTTGCCCTTGCCGGTGCAGCCGTGGCTGACAGCAACACAGCCTTCTTGTTGTGCGACGCGCATTTGCGCTCTGGCAATGACTGGTCTGGCCAAACTGGTTCCAAGGAGGTAGCGACCTTCGAAGATGGCGTTGCATTGGATGGCAGTGAAGCAAAGTTCCTCCTGAGAATGTGTGTCAATCCCAATTCTGATACTTCGACAACGAAGACTCCATGCGTACCACAAACTCTTTCTTCAGATCCGTCACAACCATCTTGATAGCTCCAATCTTGGCAGCTTTGGCCTTTGCTTTCTATTCTTGTGTCAGATTGAGCTTATCTAAGTTGCTTCAACTGCGAGCCTACCTCAAAGTCCTCCTCTTGGCCAACATCGGCAAGGAAGCAGACCACATCATAGCCCTTCTCTGGGTTTGGTGTTAGTCATCAGATCGCGTGCCTACATTGAGCTCACACAACATACCGAGCAGCCATTTGAGGATGCAAGAGGTGTCGAGACCACCAGAGTACGCGAGACAGACCTTGTCCTTTGCCATGTTTGTAGATTGTGGTGTGGACGGTGAATGGGAAATGAGAGAGAGGTAGTTGGTGCTATCAGGTTGTAGATTATGACAAAAAAGTTCCCCGTCGAGCACCGCTTATCGGCCGTCGGAGTTGCATGCGACTTCAATGGATAGTCCTGAAGTAACTCTGAGTCACGACCAATCAGAGCAGAAGGTAAAAGTGAAGATTGTCGAGGGGACCACAATCTTCGAAGGCACTACTGTCTTCATAGTCTCTATAACCAGCTCAACAGTAAGAAGTGTCCATCTTCCAAAACTCAACTAAAGAGCAGGGAATCGTAAAGAGTAACGCGGTAAGGACGAGAGATAGAAGCACGAACATTGGACCTGTCCACGACTAAGCTATTCGTGAAAAGGTACTGAATCGAGCAATATAATTCAGACAGAAAATTTGTGAAGAGTGCCGTCTAAAGCGCAGGTATGGAGAAACAAGTAGGAGAGTGTCATAACGTATAGAAGCTTAACCAAACTATTCGCCGGAGTACCCCAATTTGCGTACAATCTCACGTCCTAACACCCTGCACAAGAGCTCTAACTCCCTTCGTGCCCTTCCACGGCTGCCCATTGAAGCAATCCCTCTGGATCGTAACATCCTTCCTCGTCGTCTCAAACAGCTCGAAGTCAAACGTCCTAAATACCGTCGCCAACGTAAGATAGCTCAGCGCATTCGTCAAGTTGACGCCCACACAAATCCTGCTTCCCTTGGCAAACGGCACCAACCACTTCTTGTTCCCCTTGGGTAGATCCGTGACTTCGAAACCGGCAGCCCGGCGCTCGGCGTCAACCTCGGCGGAGGTCCAGCGCTCGGGCTGGAACTCCATGGGTCGGGGCCAGTACTCTTCGTTGAGGTGGATGAAGTGCGAGGTTTGTGAGATGGGCGTACCGCGGGGGATGGTGAAGCCGCCGTATTGCAGGTCTTCATCGGGAGCTATGCGTGGCAAACGGACTGTAACGATAGCGCTGATGCGGAGACCTTCCTGGATGATGGCGGTGAGGTAAGGCAGTTTCTCCAAGTCGCTGACTTTGATGTCTCGCTGTGCTTCTCCGTCTTTTGCCAGCGGCATCACGGTCGCAAGCTCGGCTTGCAGACGCTTGAGCATGGGCGGGTTGGCGATGAGGAAGTAGGAGCAGACTTTGAGAAACTGCGTGATGGCTTCTCCACCGGCGATGATGACAATCCTGCCCTCGTCGATGAGGCGTTGCGGCTCCTTCTCGGCTTGTGGAAGCTTTCCGTTGAGGATTTCGGAGAACATCGTTGGTGGCCCGTCGGTTTTGGACTCGGTGATGGTTGATGTGGCGGAGACACCTTGTTTCTTCTGCTCTGCTGCTAGGAAGCTGAGGGCGTGACCACGGCATAGCTAGAGCGAACGGTGTCAGTGGCAGGTCGTTTCTTGCAATGGACGAATCAACTTACCTCTCCGGCCTTGAAGTACAACCCGACAGTTTTGTCAATCGCATACAACCATTGCCACTTGATGTGCTGTAGAGGCGCTGCAGCCCATGGAATATATCTGATAAGTCTGCTGCTCTCAAAAGCATTGATCATAGCAGTCTGCCAGTCCTCACTGAAACCTGGCTCCTCCAAGCAGTTCCAGCAGTCTTGTTCACCGTAGCAGTACTGGCTGACAATATCCAATGCCAGACTCATGTATGCGGCACCAAAGTCAAAAGGTTCCTTGACTGTCATTTGACGCTTCATACCCTTTACAAGGAGACTCATCTTGTCGTGTAGGAAGGGCTCGAGTGCCAGGATGGATTGCTTGGAGAAGAATGGATTAAGAGCTCCGCGACGGAGACGGTGCAGGTTGTGAGACTCAGTTGCGAACGCCGATGTTGGTGCACCGGCAGCGTTGGTGAACCAAACATATCTACAATGTGTTAATTGGGGTTCATCTTGTCGTTACCAGAGTTTCCACATACTTATCACGCCTGGCACCTCCACCAGCATAGAGTGTGTCATAGAATTCGACATCATTGACATGAATCTCATGCGGGTTGATCCGAACGATTGGGCCTATCCAAGTCAGGTCATGGAGGGCAAGATCGCGTCAGAAAAGCATACCGTATACTTTGTGCATGCGCTGAATCTCATTGAAGAATTGTCCCTCCTTCACGACATCGAAGTAGAACTCATAAACCTTGGTCGCGGCAGCGAGTTTTGGTCCTGGGAACTTGGAAAGAGGGTGGAAGTAGAGGTTGTAGACGACGCCCCAAGCAAGATAAGCTATACCAGCAACAGCGAGACCGCTGAGGATGAGCAGTGTCGTCGAGGTGGGAAGGATCGCAGAGAGGATGGCCTTGAGTTCTGCCATTGCGATGCAGCCTTCGGTGATGTGATGAAGGAATGAGTATGAGAATGTGACATGACTGGCCGCACCACCACCTTAAGTACAATGCAACGCGCTCAGCTCATGTGGCTGGATCATACAGCATGCTGGATGAAGCTAAGGCGAATCCCAGTGTAGAGGGGCACGCTTCAACCACTGATTGGTCTTTCTCCACGCAGCATTGCGCGCGCCACGTTCAGAGGAAGAGCTAATGCCTCCGCAAGGCCCAAGGGTACCACAGGCTGGCTATCGCAATCGGAAGATGTCTTCGCGAAAGGCATGGACGCTCCTCGGCGAAAGGTGTATAGTGGGGCGACCGCGTCCTGGATCGTGGACTTTCTTGCAGCATGCAGGGTGATTTGCCATTGGACTCGTGGCACGCTAGTCATCGACTACCAGACGCAGAGAGTAGGCGGTGGGACGATACATCTGGGCTGCAGGGCGTACCACACCCATGTGCCCGAAAGCTAGACAGTCGTCCCGCTGCGTGAGTGGTGCCGTCCTAGTCAAGCTGGCGCTGTATACCGCAGAGTAGGAGGGGCATCTTTCCGAAGACGATAAGGTAGACTGCACGGGTTCGCGGTACATAGTGGTGGATCGGATAATTGCCCTTCAATGGTCGCGCTTCGCCAACGTCGCCAGAGTAGCGTCGTCGGAAGTATTTTGATCGCGTTGGGCCAAGGATTGCCTTGAAGCACGTTGGTGCGCGTGCACACTCGACTGATGGTAGACTGTATCATGGATAAGGTACCAGTTTATACTCGGGTCGACCCAGTCACAGTATGGCAACAGTTTCGATAAGTGAGGCCAAAGGATGGACAAGAGTCTCATACCGGTGGTGGTTGTGGATTCGAGGGGCATTGATTTGTCAGAGGTTGGATAGAGCGACCGTTATTCGGATGACGAATTGCAGGAGGAGGAGGATTTCTGCCGGGTAGCGCATGCAGGATCCCGTCCCGTCCCCTGCCATGCCGTGGATGTTACAGAGTCTCTTTATCCTTCTGCCTCTGCTCCGTACGATCTCGCGTTCGATGTGACATGACAGTAGGAAGATAAGTAGATAGCATCAGCATGCCGATGGTGAGTTTTGCATTCCCCAATTTGCTCAGTTCCTTTGCACTTCAGGAAGTCAATGTGTGCTCCTCGGATTCTGTCCGCGACTTTGGGATGTCACCTCGACCCTGGAACTCCTCTCGAAATCGCTGAACCAAGGCAACACAACCCTCGACGTTTCTGAATGGACTGCATTTCTCTCGCTACCCGACTCGACAACTCCATCAAGCTCACAAAGACATGGAAACGTGAGCACGAGCTATCTGCCTCGAGCTCGCTCGAAACCATTCAATTAGGGTCTGCCTGTAAGGATGTACCGCTGTCTAGGCAGGGATTCTCTAGACATGACGTGGGTAAAGAGCTTGTATTGGTTTGACCGGTATGCATCCATGCATGGTTTGGTGCATGACTGTGTAGACTGATGTTTTGCTCATTGACCTGTTCCCTGCCAATGCTCCTTCACTACACAGGACTCCTCCTCACAGCCCACAGATAATTACCCCAATCCTCCCCTCCCTTCGCCTCCCTCCACCCTATCCCCGGCACATACAGCACACCCATCGCGCGCGGACTCTCCCACCCAGGCCTCGTCGCAAAGTACTTCCTGACCTCCGGCTCATTTATATACTTTCCCCAATCGTGCGTTCCCCTAGGCACAATGCGCAGAATGTCCTCGGCGAACAGCTTCGTCGTCACCCAAGATGTCCAGGTTCGTGCGATCGTGGACATGACGAACCAGCCGCCAGGCTTGACGTGTGGGGTGAGTATGTCGAGGAAGGCGTGCGGTGAGGAGACGTGCTCGAGCACTTCCCACAAGGAGACGATGTCGTAGCCGTCGTGCGCTTGTGATTCTTGTGTTTCTTGTGTCGCATGACCTGACTGTGTAATTGCTGCCATCGATCCCACGCCAACTGCAGCGATATCTCCTGCCGTTGCTGTTGTCTTTTGTTGCGAGATTGCTGCAAGTGATCCCACGCCAGCATCTGCCATATCGCCCACATCTGTCGTTGTTCTTGTGCCTGCATGTCTCGGCGCAGGTAAATCTTCAATCCCGCAGTTCATATACTGCAACCTCCCCGTCTCCCACAGGTTCGGATCCCTTCTCGCATGCTCCTTCGCAATCGCCAGGACCTCGCCACTAGGATCGACACCTGTGACTGCCCTGACCCCCGGCATCCTCGCTGCCGACTCTGCGAATATGCCTCCACCACATCCAACATCCAAATACGTCAGCCCTTGAATCTCCGTAGACGAAGCATCCATTAGTGCTGAGGAGGTGGGCAATATCCGAGGTGGGTCTGCCTGCGAATTGAGGCAAGAGTTTATGAAGCGGTGGCGGAGGGGGTTCATAAGATGGAGAAGGCGAGAAGGACCATGCGGATCCCACCAGCTGGAGGCGAGGGCATTGAAGTGGGAGACTTCTGTTGGGTCGACAGAGGATGCATGTGGTGCGGATATTGAGAAGGAGCGGGCTGGTGTGGACAGAGGTGAGGCGGGCTTGTTGGCTTGTTGGAATAGAAGGGAGCGTAGGCTTGCAGGTAGGCGCAGAAGGCGAGCTTGCGCCAGTGTCATCCTTGTAGCTGACATGACTGTACGAGTGGAGAATCGTGAATGCCCAGCAGGGACAGTACAAGATCAAACTGCTTCGGAAAGTGACCCCGAAGAGGATGATGTCGATGTGTTGATGATGCTCACGAGTCACACGACGCGACCCTGCTGGCAGACGACGACGACCACGACGACGACGACAATACTTTCAAGCTCTACTGAGCATCGTCATTCACAGTTCTCCGAAGTGCATGGTCTCAGAGCTGAGATCCTGGCGATAGTCTCCAATCACAGCACAGTACTTGCAAGACAGCAACATCAATAATACACATGAAAAGCTCTCGAGCTGTCCAGCGCTTCGTAGAAAGACGAACGCCCACGATCAGTACAACGTACAGCTAGCGTAGCCTCACGCTCCTTGGTGCCCGTGCCTCCCCACTATGCTTCGGTATCACAAACAGTAACGCCGCCGATATGCTGTTGAAATATACCCTCATCTCAAGAACCTCTCGTGAGTCCTTGTTTCGCCTGTAACAAAGTTAGTCTGTCGTCTTAGCAATCTCGACCCATCCATAGCATGCCTTCATCATCTCAATCCTCGCCTTCAGATTCTGCGTGACCTCTGCAGCCCTCCTCCAACTCTCCTGTCCCACTGGTACGCCACCTGGCGGTGCAGTCCTCGATGCTATCATCGAGGCGGGTCTTCCAGTTCCGTTACCAAGTCGGCTGGGTGCCCCATTCGTCGCGCTTGCTGTGCTTCGACTAACACCCACATACTCGTCGCCTTGTGCGTCTATACTTGCAGGAGAACCAGCGCGCGGTGTACTGTACATTGTCTGCGGGCGATTACGTATTGGTAGATCATCAGTAATCGGTGCATTGTCCTTTAATTGTCGTGTCGGTGAAGCTGTCGGACGAGACGATGGACGAGGGAAGAGCGTTGCGCCGGTCGTTGCACTGACACCTGTTGAAGGGCTCAGCATGCGCGAAAACTTGCTGGCAACAGCTTCGACGTCGTCATTTTCCTTACCTTCCCGCGGAAATGACGTTGTCGGGCCTGCCATCTTTCGTATAGGCCGGATGGATGTTGAGCTCTGATCAGGATAGCCGTCCATGGCGTTATTGTCCATTCCTGCTGTGGAGTCTTGATAGATATCGTTGTTCGTGGCAGCATTGTTATAGTCGTGTGTAACAGCATTCGACCGATCCATTCGGCTGACCTCACGCTTCAGGCGGTCAAGCTCACGTTGTAGTTGAGATGCGGTCTGTTCGGCAGACTCCGCATCACTTCGTGCGCGAACGAGCTGCGTCTCTTTGGCTTTGATGCTAAGGACATCGCGTGTATGATCCTCGATTAGTTGGGCATTCTGATCTTGTAACTCGTGGACTTGTGATGTAAGTTTATTCTGATCCGCACGAAGACGTTCATTCGTCACGCGCAGGCGCTCAACCTCTCCTCTGAGATCTTCCAGTTCAGCAAACTCAGCTGTTGTTAGGGCGGGAGCTGCTGGAGGAGGAGCTGGTATTGGTTCAGCCATAGCAGAAGGAGGCTTCGCAAGTGTTCGACCAGTAAGTGCACGAGCCATCTTCGGTGGAGGCGTCGATTGATTGTCGTAGGATGAGGTCGCTTGAAGCATAGGCTTTTGTGGTGAAGATGGTGCACCTGGTCTCTTCCCTGCGAGACCAGATGAAGGTGCTTTGAGACCAAGCCGACTGCCAGCTGGAGGCTTTGCAGACGCAGGACGGGCTGTAGGTTTTGGCTGTAGTTGAAATGGTGCAGGCTCTTCTGCAGGAGTCGACTTACGAGCAGCAGGTGGTGCTGTCTTCTTCGCGCCGAGCACCGGCTTCTTGGTTGCGGCACCTGGTGCAGCAGCCGCAGGTTTTGCAGCAGGTGGTGCCGCAGCTTTTGTCTTGTATTTCGCGCGTACCTCTGCAGTCTCCGAGAACTCCTTGATCTTCGTCTTCTGTATGTCAGTCAAGTTTTCGAAGTGTGTATTCATGATCCTCTCGCCCATGATTTTCAGCATGGTACCCAGTATTTCTGCAGCCGCATCTCTTTGTGGGCCTGAGGAATCCGCTAATGCTTTGATGGCTGCATCCGCAATGATTTTCACTTCAGGCAAACTCGGAGCCTCTTTTGTGGTCTTCAAAGCCTTCAACAGGAACTTCGTGGATTCCAGCTTGACCTGTGGATTCTTGTTGCCAGTGTACTCGACTGTAAGCTCTAAGCACTCAGATAAACTTGTAGCACTACATATAGCATCAAGCGCTGCACCTAGCGCGTCTGCTACTGCTTGCTTTCGCTCTTTGAGTCTGTCCATGATGGAGCTCATCACTATCGTGCGATACTTGGTCATGCTCTTGTGCAAGCCTTTCGCCAGAGATTCTATACAATTCGCAGCCACGGTCACAACCATGATGTTTGCATCCTTCAGAATACACTTGGCGAGCGCAGACATGATCTCATTGAAGCCAGAATCCTCGATAGCAGGGGCATTGACGGCAGCCAGAAGTTCGTCGAGTGCTGCTTTCCGATCTTTCCAAGCTGTTGATGCCAGTCTGTCGAATAGATCCTTGGGTACTGAAGCCATGACATCCACAGCCAACATTTGAGGTTCATACTCGGCTTCCTCTTCCGCGTCCTCTCCAAATCCATCGGCACCAGCCTCGTCTTCAGCAGGAGCTGCTGCCGACTCCGCAATCGCTTGTTGGGACTTCAGCAGCCTTTCTACTTTGGGTGCTGGCTCGTCCTTCACTTTCTCGAATAACTTCTCCAGATCCTGCTGTTGAACAGGCTTCAAGTCATTCCAGAACAGTGGCTTCATGCTCTCTCGTAGCCATCTGTAGAGCTCCACAGTGAGATTCTGTGCTTCGGCACGCACATTCTTGTCAGCATGACCATATGCTTTCGGTAATGCTTTAAGTACATTCTTCGGGTCGACAGTCTTTGTTCCGAAGGCGTGATAGATTGCGGTAAAAGCAGAAAGTGTTGCCGCCACGATCTTTGGTAATTTATGAGACAAAACAGGTAGAAGCTCCTCCAAGATTGGGTCCGCCTTGTCCATCTCGACGTAGAGCAGTATGGCTTCCATCGCCTTTTGCTTTGCGACTGGCTTTGAGGAGATCAGACCTTTCTCTGCCAGTGCCACAACAGTTATGCCACGGGTCCTACGTGGAGGTCAGCATGCGCTGGTCTTACTCGGACTTGTTGTGATCCCACCTTGTACATCCTTGCTGTTCTGATATTTGCAGAAACGAGCACAATGCAGTCAGCGCTTCTTGATGCGCGGCGACATTGGAGTCTGTCACTGCGCCTTTCCATAACCCCGGATCCCGTATGAACTCTTGTACTGTAGCATCTGCCTCCGTTTGCGCATTGTCAAACTCCTTTGCCGCCGCCTCATATGCTTCCTTCCTGACCTTCCAATTCTTGTGCGCGAATCGCTCGGAGAGTGAGAGCGAGCTGAGGTCTTCCTCTTGATCCGCCATCGCTTTCGTCCCTGATCAGCGTGCTTGTTTTGCTTGTCCTGCTGGGTTGCGACGACTTCCGTCTGATCTCCCCCGACTAGAACGCCCCTAGCAACGAGCTTCGCAGTACACTTTCGAAAGCTGATCCAGAGCCAAATCCCTCTTTCTAGGCCAGAGTGAGCTGTAAAATGTCGCGACAGTAATTGAGTTTACTTGCGACAATAGGTACTTTGCGAAGAGTGTGGTACCAGTAACTGGAGGCTTTCAAGATGTTTTGGAGTGTTGCTCCGGTAGTCTCCTCAAAACAATGATCAAGATCACGTGCCGAGCCCCTCGTCACGTCTCCGGGCTCATCTAGAGAAATCAAGGCGGCAGGAAGCGACATACTATCTCATCCCTGGCATGACCAATTCCCTTCGCGCACTGGATTTATGAGGAGAAGGTGATACTGCGAGGTGGTAAGACACAACTTAGTCAGAGAGCGACCTCACATCAAGTCTTCAGAGGCCGAAATATCCCACCGATGGCATCAGGACGAACAACATGAGCCAGCTTCTTGCGCCTCGTCAGGCTGAAGAACTGTACGAGAGCCTGCGCTGAACGCATTCAAGATAAGGACTGATTGCGGGTTAGACATAAAGCAATAATTGCTTATTTGTCATCCATAAACCTTGATGATAGTGCAGCAGCCCTCAGAGAAGAGCTTGGCCTCGATACAGCCAGTTTTGATGAGTCGGCACGCAAAAAATATGAGGGCCTGCTAGAGAAGAAATGGACGAGTGTTGTGAGGCTGCAGAGAAAGATATTGGACCTCGAATCCAAGAATGCCGCGCTGCAGACTGAGCTAGATTCGGCAACGCCAACATCACTGTCCAAGCGGAACCAAGATCCCACAACATGGCTTCCTCGAGCTCCAGCACGACACACCTTGCAAGGTCATCGTCTGCCAGTTAACTGCGTCGCATTCCATCCAGTTTTCTCGTCGCTCGCATCAGGGTCCGAGGATATGACAATCAAGATCTGGGATTGGGAACAGGGCGAGCTTGAGCAGACAATCAAAGCACATACTAAACCTGTCTTGGATGTTGACTATGGTGGGCCGAGAGGAGGAACACTACTCGCGTCTTGTTCGAGCGATACACTTGTCAAGCTTTGGGATCCTGCAAATGGATACAAGAATGTCCGCACACTACCTGGTCATGACCATTCCGTATCAGCCGTACGTTTCATTCCATCTGGTTTGGCTGGTGCGCCGCTGTCTGGCACACTGCTTGCATCCGCCTCTCGTGACCAGACGATTCGAATCTGGGATGTGACAACCGGCTACTGTGTTCGAACGTTACATGGTCATATTGATTGGGTTCGTGATGTAGCGCCAAGTTATGATGGAAGATGGCTTCTGTCAGTGGGGAACGATAAAATACCTCGCTTATGGGATATGAACAGCGGCGACACTAAGGTCACCTTTCTTGGACACGAGCATGTTGTGGAGTGTTGCACGATTGCGCCGCCGAGCACGTACGTACATCTTGCTGCATTATCAGGCCAGAAGAAGCCTCCTGCATCGACAGGTTCAGCAGAGTTTGTGGCCACAGGAGGACGGGATAAGTTGATCAAGATTTGGGATGGGCGAGGCAGCTTGATCAGGACACTCAATGGGCATGACAACTGGATTCGAGCAATAGTTTTTCATCCTGGTGGACGATATCTGCTTAGTGTGTCGGACGACAAGACCATACGCTGTTGGGATCTCACACAAGATTGCAAGTGTGTCAAGACTGTTGACGATGCACACGGGCACTTTGTCACCTCGCTAAGATGGGCGCCGAGCATTTATAAAGCAGATGGGTTGGCATCGAATGGCAGCAACGGCTATGCCAAAGATGTCGCAGGCAAAGCAGATACAGATGAGCAGATAAGGTGCATTATTGCGACTGGCAGTGTAGATCTACATGTCCGCATCTTCGCTACCTGAAGAATGGGAATATAGTCTCACTTCAGTTCCTTCTCTCCTCACTTTATCCCAGCGCACGCTCGTTTGAACCGAAGTGATCATAACGCTTTTGAGGCAGCGACTACATAAAGAACGGTCCTCGCCCTGTCTCGACTTAGCAACAACAACACCTGATCCTACATTGCTGATTGTTACTTCGAGCTGCTAATTGGCTAGTCTGACACATTCTCTTTGCTCAACTGGAACCACTACGGCACTTTCCGCGAAATGTCACAATCATCCTCAAAAATCCCTGCTCCCTCCACACCTGCCAATCGTGGTGATCTACTGGTCTCAGGTCTTTTCTCCGACTTCACGATTGTTTGCAAGGGCGAAAGGATTTCCGTGCACCGAAGTATCCTCTACGAGCAGTCGAGCTTTTTCAAGTCGGCACTCACCGTGAACATGAGGGTAAGTCATGGCACATATTTTACTAGACCATAAGCCGTAGCAGAATCTTGACGGCACTCTCCCCAGCATTTTGCCAGACGCCTTCTGTGTCTTTATTGTCTCACCGACTAACGCACCACAGGAGAGAGAAGAGGGCACCATGGGGCTGCCAGAGGCCATTGTTGTTATCAAGGCACTCCTCAGCTACCTCTATTCTGGAGACTATTCTTCACCGACCTCCAAGGCACTGTCTTTACATGCTGGAGTCTATGTCGCTGCATTGAAGTATGATATCCCTGGACTTCAGTCCCTGGCGGGTACCAAGTTCGAACTTTCCATCAAAGAGCTTGCCAATGCTGCTTTGCTCGACTCAAGTGTGGAGCTGGTTGGAATGGAGGAGCTCAGCATAGCTGCCGAAATCATCGACGGTACCTTCCAAAGGGATGACAAGTTGAGGATGCACTTGATCTTAACCATATTGGCGAGTGGTAATTCAACTGGAGAGAAGTGATTTGCGGCACACTTTCGTCGATCAGATCATGGAGGTACCTGACTTCGCGGCTGAGATATTATACCGAAGCACAAAGGCCGTGGCTGCTACCGAACAGCGCCAGGAAGCTCGAGTCACACTTCAGTGCCCACATTGTCCTCACAACAGGCTTCTCATTGCTCGATCTATCTTCCAATACAAACAAGTCCACGGTCGACCACTTGCGTGTCCTTTCTGTTTGGACGTGCGATCCGCTCGAGAGTGGACAGAAGCACTTGATCAGAACCTGCCACTTTCCCAGTGGTTTTCCGTCGGGTCATAGGGCATACTCCACAATGCGACGTGACCGATACAATCGCGAATATGATGTTTCTATGGAGTGTCGATTTGGAAGGGCTCAGTGCTGGTATGTGAATGATTGCGGATCAACGCTCATGACGAAGAACGACACAAAGAAACATGACGACAATCGTGGGCGGGTGGACTTCTGGACAAGGTGCTTGTGAGCAGTAGCTTCGGTAGCTCCGGTAGCAAGGTACGTAGCACTGCTCATACTCCTTTGAAGACTTTACCTTACATGAAGAATAGTCGTAGCAGCAACGATCTGATAACAGAACGTGAGCACTTACTTATGAGCACTCGGAGGACTGGCCTCATGAATTGAATATATCAATTGAGATGGAATCATCAAAACGGTGCAGGGTGTTTCACATTCTGAAACCTATCGGCCCACACGTCGCTTTTCTTGGCACGGAGCAACACGACCCCGCTCGCTCTTTCCTTGCTACACTGCCATTCTCCACAAAGCGAAACCGAACACCTGACATCTGTTTCACAGAGTGAACTTCCCAGACGCAAAAACGACGATGACCCACAGATTCAACAGTGATTAAGATGTCCCTACCAGCCTCCACCGAAAATACCCTCGAAACCGCCGAGGATGGAGGTCCCGAGTCGTTTCCCGACAGAATGCCTTCAGGATTTCACGAGTATGTGACCGCTTCAAGGCGCAGGTTCACGTCACGACTCATGCTTTCAGTATAGATTTCTTTTCTCCGTGACTGCTTCTGATGTCGTCATTGTCTGTGGTGCAGATTGCATTCCTGCTCATCGCATAGTTCTCATGGCGCAGTCAAGCTTCTTCAAGGCTGCCCTCTCGATCAATATGAAAGTACGGGCACTCTTCACAGAACGGGTTGTCCCCCTATAATAGCGACTGATGCACAGCAGGAAAATCTAGAAGGCATCATCGATCTACCAGAGAGCTTTCCCATCGTTCGATCCATATTGAGATTCTTATACACCAGCGACTACGACGCATCTCCACCCTACTTGATGCATCAGCTTCAAGTTTACGTCGCTGCAGACAAGTATGGTATTCCTGCTTTGAAAGCCACTGCTGCACGGCACGCGATTGCCTATCTCGATGCCGCACAGTGTAGTTACAAGCGTATGAAAGCACCTGATCTTCGCGCAATGACTGTCTCTGGCATTGCCTTCTCGACTGTCATGGAGTACGTCTACGGGAACACACTCGATGGAAGCGACATTCTGCGCCGCAAACTTGTCGACATTGCCCGCGCATCGCTACCTTCTGAGCAGGCTGCTGCCGAGCACGAAGGATGGACAAATCTCATTAGAGAGATCCCAGCCCTTGCGCTGGATTTGCTCATAATACAGCCAAAGCGGGAAACCCATCTTCGGCAAGTGGTACGGCTTTGCTATGGATGTGCAAACAACCCCGATCTGTGGTCGAGTATACAATCAGGCACGGATGAGAGTGAGTGGCTTCGTACAGACATCAACGTTCCTGGAAAGTTCTATCCCTTCAGGTGCGCATCGTGCCAAGACAGGAAGGCTACGCATATCATATTGGAGAAGGTCACCTGATCTTGCAAGGAGCCATGAGTTAGCAACGTCACGAGCAGATTTCACCTCAAACGTGGACGGTGAACCCTGGTATCATTGTGTCCTTAGACCAGCTTGTTGTGTGGGGCATTCGGAAAGGGCACTTGCTCACGGAAAAAATGTGGAACTGTCATGGCACGAAGATCTGCTAGAAATATCAAGAGATGGCTTAGCTTTCAGTCCTATTAAGGCAGGCTTTCACAGCTTATCCTTTATCAGCCGTGTCAAACTCTCACCAATGAATTCTAGCACAAGACACATATTCCCTTGCACACTTGGTCTATGTCTGACATTTCCAAGCCATACTGCATGAATGCCGTGCGACTTTTCAGGATCGCGCGCGTCAAGGTCATGCCAAGATCTGCAAATTCATATCAATGTTTCACAATCTGAAACATATCGGACCACTCGTCGCATTTCTTGGGCCGGCGTAGCCTGCTTGGAAGTGCCGTGCTAGATCTTCCTCTTGGACTCTGCTTCTGACTTCCATCATAGCACCACTCCTGTCTCTTTCTTGACAGCACTCGACACAGCTCTTTCAATGAGTGAATGCTCACCGGACCGTCAGGCGGCACTCTTAGTCTCCCTCATAGTCGTCGCTGCGGATGTGACAATCATTTGTGACGGAGAGCGCATCCCGGCTCATCGCTTCTTGCTCATCACGCAATCAACATTTTCCAGGGGTGCTCTCCTGGTCAATATGAGAGTACGTTTACTGTCTGGTGATCTCTCTCTTCATATTCACGTCCTACAGGAGAAGCTGGAGGGAATCATCACGTTGCCTGAGAGCTCGCTTGTGATCAGGTCTTTGCTTTCATGGCTCTATACCTCGACCTACACGCCACCTCCATTGTCTTCCGAACACCTAGAGATACGACACGACCTGCACGTCCATATCGTCACCGACAAGTACGGCATTCCTGCCCTTAAACGGCACACCGCACAAATCGCGTCTCGCTATCTGGACGACATCAAGACAGACTATCTAGACAAGACGATACCCAGCTCGAATCTATTGGAGGATGCTGCCGATTTCCTTGAGCTTGCCTGGTTCCTTTACGAAAATACGCATGACAAGTCAGAGCCTTTGCGCTGCAAAATGGTAGATCTGGCACTCGCCATGCGTGCAGAGCAGAAGACGGCTGAACAAGAGAAGTTATGGACGGAGTGCTTTGGCCAGGTCCCGTGATTCGCCTGTGAGGTGTGCATGTCCTCCTCCAGTACGGTATCCCGGTCAAGGCATGAGTTTGCATACCTGCTTTGTGATGAATGTGCCAAAGAGCCAGGCTTCACGAAGCTCACGTGTATTCAAACCAATAAGAAACTCCCCAATTCCGAATGTGGCCGATGTGGAAGGCTGATTCGTGGGTGTTGGGACGGCTACTACCTGTATCGAAGAGAAGCCACGGAGGTTGTGAGTGGTACTCCTCAGGAAGAAAGCGGGAAGTGATAGTGACGGTTGATATTAGAGGTGCTCAATAATTTGTCCAGCTGAAAGTGCAAGAGTCACAATGGTATGATAGTCCCTATGATACCCACGATACTTGCTAAAGCAGGTTCGATTGTGTGTCATTAATCCGGTATTCAGATGGGCTGACCGTTTGATGTTTGATCTTCGTTGTTTCACATCTTGACCTGATTGTTTCACGCGCCACTCTCCTTGGTGGCCTCATGAGTCGCTCTTCCCATTTATGAACAAGCTCTCACTTCCACTTACCCTCCAATCTTTTCCGCCCCGTCACTCTTTTTCCTCTACTACAGACCTACCGCTAAAGTCTAGCACACCTTCTCCTCAGCAAGTCTCTCACTTAATTACTGGATTGTTTATTACTCGTTCTTGCTATACCTTGACATCTTACGGCACTTGCTTAACCCATCTCGGCAGCAAGCGCCAAACCTCACATCGCATTAGCCTCGAGGATGCCGGCGTCTAAGACCACCAAGAGTCCCTCACCACACGAAGTCCTGAGTAGCTTGGATGACAGTCTTGGAGGACACCTTCATGAGTAGAAGAATACTCGGAGCTTCTTAGCAGCTCCAGTTTCATGCTGATTACTTTACAGACTGAACCTCTCCAACACCTTGTCCGATGTCACGATACTCGCCCGGGGAACGCGCATTCCAGCCCATCGCATCGTATTGTATATGCAATCGAGTTTCTTCAAGAGCGCTTTATCAGTTGACATGAAGGTACAGCGCCTACTCAAGTCTTACGGCGCGCTTCATAGCTGATACCTAGTAGGAGAAGTTGGAAGGTGTCATGGAGTTGCCAGAGAGCCCGGAAGTCGTCGAAGCAATGCTCTCCTTCCTCTATAAGAGGTGCTACACTGAAAGAGCAACACGATCTCTCGAATTCCACGCCCAAGTCTACATCGCGGTAGAGAAGTACAACATCGCCAGCCTCAACCTCTACGCCCATCGCAAGACCGTCCCTTGGTTACAGAGCTTGGGTGCGCTATTTAAGTCTGCAGACTCCTCCGTACATGAAGCAGCTCTACGTGCAGACATTTCGGGACTTCTGGAGACCGTAGCGCTGGTGTATGACAATACGCATGATCAGATCGATGTGCTACGATACGCACTCGTCGCAACAGCGCGAAAAATTGTTCGACGGCTTCCTCCCGGGAATGTGGACGACGTCTGGAGCAGTTGCTTTGGTCAAATACCAGCATTCGTCATTGATCTGATAAACTCAACGGACTATAGCTTCGAGTCTGACCTGGCTGTGAAGACATTCGACAGTCGAAACTGGCGCAGGAGCCCAGATTGTATGGTCTTTCAGTGCGGTGAGTGCGAAATTGCAGTGATCATATCGGACAAATCTGCGAGAGCCGCCAATTCGGATGGTGTGTATGTCACCGACGAGACAGAATGTCCACAGAGTATGACTTTTGTGGCGGCTTCCTTGAGTGGAAGCTGCCCAATGTTTAGCTATATCCCAAACAATATTGAGTTTGAGCAGGACGACCACGGCACTCTCCCCACGATAAATGTTTTGTGACTGTCTGATCATGATAGCATAGATCTTGATTGCACAGTCTGGGTAGAGACAGGAGTGTGCTATGGTAATGAGCTGACTTTTTGGTGCTTGATGTTTGATGTTTCACATCGTGACCTGGTTGTTTCACACGTCGCTTACAGGCAAGCAGATTGCTCGTTCGACTTTTCGAACAGGCTCTTACGCTCTTGAACTTCCGCGATTATTCTCACTTTCTTTCGCATCCATCTCTTCTTCCTCTTCTCAAGCAGTGATCCAACAATACCAAACTCAAATACATACGGTACTCTTCAGTGCTTTTCTAGGCTAGCTCATCGTGCTTATTTGTCCTACCACAGTGAGCTATTTTCTAGATCGAGCTTTGCATTTCAGCGATACCACGACACTCTCCAAATCCTACCGAAGTCATTCGATCTGCTCGAGGCGTTCAAATAGCTTCCAATGGACACTATCAGGAGTACGAGGCATTCAAAATGCGCCAAGAATGTCTTCTAGGTCTAGTGCTGACAGCGAATAGACTCTTGCTCAACGATCTCTTCTCAGACGTGACCATCGTCGCTGGAGGGACAAGACTGCCAGCTCATCGAATTGTGCTGTATGCGCAATCCACATTCTTCAAGGCTGCATTGTCAGTAGATATGAACGTATGGTGCTGGCACTCTCCCTGGGCCTTTTAGGGCTTAAATTCAGTGATCAAACCAGCAGCACCAGCAGACTTGTGACAGGAGAAGCTGGAAGGTGTGATAGAACTACCAGAGACTCTTGCAGTCGTAAAGTCTGTCCTGTCGTTTCTCTACACATCCAGCTACGTCGAGGCCAGTAACTCTCCTATGATGCATTCATTCTGCTGGAGTATACGCTGCAGCGGACAAACACGACATTACGGCTCCGAGGACTTTGGCATTCGACAAATCCTGTTCGCTCTTCGCATCGCTTGAGAGCCCGAGTCAACCCGGCTGGATCAGAACTGCCCACACTGGAGGTATCCTCAGGCATAAAGAAGTCTCTTTCCGTAGTACTGGTCTACAACAACAACAACAGTGACACCGACAGAGTACGTTCCCAGAGTTGTCAGCACGGCACGCGAAATCCTTCGACACCAGCAGACTGTTGATGACGGTGACGGTGACGCCTGGTTCGAGTGTCTCGGGTCAGCTCCCGCATTCGCCTTCGACCTCGTCAAGCCAGGTGGCGTCAGCCTTGCACTTGACCATCGCGACATGATCATCGAGAGCCGGAAATGGCGTGCTGCTCGAGACTGCATGAGATTTGAGTGTAGGAATTGCGACACCGTGGTCACGATGTCGCAGAAGGCCTGGCAGAGCAATGGCCGCGAAATCACCATTGGCAAAGAGTGTCCAAGTTCTGAAACTTGGCATGGCATGCTCGAGTATGAGATTCCAAACTACTGTGAAAGCATGTCTGGGTAGCGCACACTCCAGATCTCGTGGAAGGATCACGTCGCCACGACCATGATGATTGGCAATCGCGATGGAAAGAGATTCAGGACTTATCACACCAACATCAGCATCAGCATACAACAACTTACATTACCCAAGATTTCACCGAGGCACAAGCTACCTCAGATAGCATTGCCACACCTACTGTGGAACTTCGCAACGACTTTCACGGCACAGCCAGCTCTCTATTCGTCTCGTCTAGCATAGCACATTGTCTCGTTTCCATCTGTTCGCGTGGGGGGTTTTCCCTTCCTCCTCTTTCGTTCTGTTCATACTCGCGCCCATTCATCTAGCCCAGCTCTTTCACAACCACAGCCACAGTCGCAAGCATTCTCCCCTCGGCATTCGTCCTTCAATCTAGGTCCATCGGCCTCTCAACTAGGTCTCTCGCATCCAATCCTCCCCAACAAATCCTTTCGATCCGCCAAGCTCAATCCCACTCCTCCCCCAGCGCCCGCCCCCGTCTTCCTCTTACTCATCGGACTCGGCCGTCGCCTGACGCCCATACTGCCTCCTCCACTCTTGCCCACACCTGTGCCCATACTTGCGCCCAAGCTCTTCTGAGTCGTCGGTGTCGCTCGTCTCACATTGACTTCCACAGCCCGCTGATCTTGCACCTGCGGCTTATGTAACCCCAGACCCTCCTCGCCCCATTCGTCTTCCGGCGCAAATTCCTCCTCTTCATCCTCATCCTCATCATCACTCCTCACGTCCTCTGCGCCCTTCCCTTTCACAACCCGCCATGCCACCCGCAGGATCATGACGAACCACACCACACACAGCACTTGCAGCGCCATCAGCAGACTCACAAACGCGATCCTGATTCTTGAATTATAAAACACATCGCCGCCAGACCGGAGATACGGTTGAAGTACGTTGTAGAGGATCTCATTGCCACCGTTCGGATGGGCAGGGTCCGAGGGGTTGAGTGAGGTTGAGGGCGAGAGGTATGTGCCTGTTTGGGAGGAGTAGCGGCCATAGGGCATGTGGATGGGGACGTCGCGATAGATGGAGAGGCATACGAGGTTGTAGAGGATGTGGCGGAAGAAGAACCAGGCGAGGATGAAGACGGTAAAGGCAATGTCGCAGGCGGTGGTGTAGCCGGAGTATTTGAGGACTTTGGCGCCCTGTGAAGCGTGTCAGTGGTGCTATACCTTTATCAGATAAGAGGAGTAGAAGCGTCTTGCCTACCTCAAGGAAGATGTCCACCACATCCATCAACAACAAGATGACATTCCCGATCCTCGTCTGATAGAACCCAAAGCTCATCAAGATCAACGCGCACGTAATGATGTGATGCGAAAACATCTGCCAGTGGTCTTTCCGGCGCTCCTCAATGTTGACAACCACAATCTGCTGTAGCCAGAATGCGAATTGCACGAGGTAGTACCACTTCATTACGCCGGAGATGTGGATGTTGGGGAAGTCTGTCCAGAGCTCGGCGAGATTGAGCCAGTAGGGCGAGTTGTACATGATGTACTGTAGATATGTGCATTAGCCTGTATTCATGCTTGTTCTTCCTCTTCATTCCCGTCTTCAGCCTGCCTCCAACTCTTCCCTCGCGCACCACAACCGACAAGAAATGCACTCACCAATCCCAACCCACTACTACACGAATCATAAATCAGCAACCACGCCTGTTCCGCAAACCTCGTCTTCGCCTTGTTCGTCCTCAGTCCCGCCCGCTGCGCCCACGGCAACAGCACATACGCCATCACGCCCGCCCGTAGTCCCGTGAAAATGACAGTCCAGTATGCGACAAAGTAGAGATCGTCTTGGCCGCGACGGTACGCGCTCGCATCGGTATCGTAGTAGGAGAGGCGGAAGAAGGCGCGGGTGCGGGTGCGTAGGCGAGGGAAGAATATGTGGGCGAGGGCGTGGAGGATGAGGAGGTTGAGGGAGAGGCCTGGTGGTGGGGGAGAGGTGTTAGTGAGGGTGTCTTTTATGTGCGAAGCTTGCTTCCATCTTGACGCGTATGGTCGGCGGTGATGATAGAAAGACTGAGCATACCAATCTGATGCTCGACCAGCCACGAGCGTATGACATCCGAAAGGCTATCATCTTTCCGCTTCTTGCGTCTTTGCAGCATGCGGCGCGCACTTCCCGTGCTTGGTGACGAATGTACTTGCTTCAAGTCGTGATCTGTAGGTACCGGCAGACCTGCTGGGTTGTATTGATTGACCATCGTCTCTTCTTCTTCTTCTTCTTCTTGTTGTTCTTTCTCCGCTACATGATAAGGCGGCGGCGCCTGTTCTTGTGTTTCGTGAGACATCGGTGCGACACCTGACCAGCAGAAAGACGTGATTGTTATCGTGGTGCACTTTGATTCACTACTCGCGCCGACACCAGAGTAATGAACAGCAAGACCTCAAAGCCTTGAAATGAAGACACGGGAGCAAGGTCAGTCGGACACGGCAGGCAAAGATGATGGTGGTGGTCGTGCAGCGATAGAGCAGACTAAGGTGAATTCAGCAAAGTAGTGCCAAAAGCCAAGGCTGCACGGCCGCTGCTGCCCCCCCTGAGTCTAAAGTCCCAATGCTGAAACGTGCCTCAAGAGTTTCCCGTGGTTGACCCCACTGAACCCTTGTCGAATTGGGCAAATGAGGACTCTTGCATTCGATACAAGATAGTGTATCATAATGGAATGCAATATCTGGTGTCGAAGCAAATTCAATGTCAAGATAGTATACAGACTACACACTGCAAAGCATATTGTACATCCTCCCTGGATATGTAGGCAGCATTCCACCTGCCTCCGCCACTGCCTGATTCCGTCCTGTGCAACGCCTGCCCTGAAAGTTTCCATACACCACTTTGATCATGCTCGTCAACCTCATACTCAACATCCACAATCTCATGATCCACTGGCTGTGTCACCATTCTCTGTCAGAGGCACACTCATCTCTCTGTTGCCCATCCTCGCCTCGATCTCCTTCAGCTGACTTTCGCGTACTTGCAGCTCTTGGCGCTTCTCGTTGATCTCGCGCTGCACGGTGAGCTCAATGTTGCGCAGCTTCTCCTCTTCCCGACGAAGTTGTTCTTCCTTGAGACGGACAGATTGCGACGCAAGGTCTTCTGCTCCCATCGACGAGTCGCTAGTGATAGTCAGTACACTGGAAAGCCTGTCAGCACGAACACTGCGACTTACACAACACTGCCATCCGTCACACTCTTGCTGAGCTTCTCTGTTCTGTAGTTCTCGTAAAGGAAGTCGTGCGTGATCTCCTTCAGATCTGTCAAATGACTGTGCAGAAGTGCGGATCGTAGGGCGAGCGAGTCGCAGTGGTGTGGGTTGTCAACCTCAACAAGACCCCATGGATATTGCCGAGCGCGAATTCTTCGACCGTTCTGTTCGTAGATCTCCTCTGACCCAACGACAGCAAAGGGCATCAGATTTCGTAGCTCCGAGTTCTCCTCGATGGTGTCTTCGTCATCTTCTTCAACATCGTATGGGAAATTGTAGACTGGTATGCGGTAGTGCTCAATGTCCTCCATGATAAGCTTCTTGGACTCTGCAAGCTCAGCCGGTGTAAGCGAATCAGATTTGCCAATCACGGGAATGACATTGACGCGAGGAGATAATCTCTTCATAAGCTCAATGTCGAGCTCTCTCAGTCTGTAATCCGTATTAGTCTCCATACGCTGCGCATTTAAGTAGTCGGTCATACCCATGTCCAGTCGATGTGATGAAGTACAGGAGAACGTGCACTCTGTTGTCACGATACCTGACATTACGCTTGATTCGCGACTCTGCTCCAAGGATGTCGTCAAATTGTTGCTCGAGGTACTCCATGATCTCTCCGAAGCTAGATCGATGCCTTATCAGTGCTGCTCGTCAAATCCTGTAGCTGAAGCGCATACCAAGCTTCATTGTCAATCTGGTCTCCGAATCCTGGTGTATCGACGACTGTAAGGGAGACGCGAGTGCCTTCATCGTCTAATTCAAGTTCTGGTAGTGGGTGTCAGTCACTGGACCTGACGCCGAGACGTGTTCTTGATGTCTTACCAACAGTGCTTGGCTTGATCTGTACACCCTCCTCAAGATGCGCATTGGCCGGGTCATCAATCTCCTTGCCAGCAAGGACTGTCTTGTCGCAGAGTGTGTTGACGAAAGTTGTGCGGCCTATTAAAAACCATCAGAGCTATTCCAGATGTAAATATAGCAGATATTCGTCTGACCTGTTCCAGACTGTCCGCACACCATCATGGAGAACTGGATGATCTTCTTCGATGTCTTCTTCTTGCGCATTTTGAGCTGCATTTGAGATGTGTCAGTTCGACTGTCAAAGATGTAAAGTCGTGCGGCAAGGAAAGCGGGCCGTAGATGTTCGCTTCTTGCGATGGCTTATGTGATGCGGGAGTATCTACGTACGGAGCTCATGTTTGCTGCGATCGTTCGAAGTCGAGTGTGGTGGATATATCTTCGAGAACGAGCGTGAGGTGATGGATGCGACGATGATCGGATAGAGCGAATAGAAGCAGAGGTCAGAATGTAGAGTAGAGTAGGTGATGTGTGTTTCGAGATGAGATGAGATGAGAGATTGTGAAACGCGACTGCAAAGGGACAAAACCGTTCGGATGCTGGTCAGTCATTTCCTTTTCGGGAAGGGAAAGACCCTGTTCCTAAACCTTCATGGCAAGCGCGTGTTTCAACGCGCCAAGGTGCTCGGACCTTGAGCTTCATTGTATTAAGTATTGCATTAATGTACATGTCTTTCCTCTTCTCTATCTGCATCCTTCTGCCCATTCTTCGTGCACCTGAGAAGGCGATCTCAGTCTCACCTTCCTGTATCCGTGCTCATTCAGTCATCTTTCTGATGCTCTACTTGATCCGCGGGTCTTCTACTCGCTCCACAACAAATACCATGATCAGGCCAATGTGGGAGACATATCCCGCCGCCTATGCCGTGGTCTGGCTTCACTGGTGAACAATTCGAGCAAATCTTGTATCGCTGCCGCTGCCGCTAAAGTGAACCCGTTTTCTGCAGTCCGGCGCCGCCGCAACATGATGTGATATGAGTGCCAAGTCGGCACCTCGTAGCAAGTAGCGAGAGTGTATTATGACTGGTCCTGTCGTGGTATGCGATGGCGTTGTTGCCATCAAATGCTGCATGTTGCAGTTTGGCAGCTGATGACTGTGTAGAGGCAGCACCATCTTCATGGCGACATCCCAAGCAAATGCTTTACCGCCAGTTGTTTGTATCTGTACCGTGGTGTGGTGTAGGTATTCCGTCGGTACCCTTGACCTATGTATGTGTTCGATGATCGTGCAAGTCTTACGACTTGACAGTCATTTTCGTCTTTTCTTCACCCTATCGCACCGACAACAAACCCAAGACCAACGACCAGTACCAACCCCAACATACTGCCCTTCCCACCCTCACTCCCCAACACCAACCTCGTCGCCGCATTGCCCGCAGGCGCCTCCTCCACCAAGATCTCTCCACACGTTCCCTCTCTTGTAGTCGGCAGTCCAGCGCCCTGCGCAATCAGTGTCGAGCAATATCCCTGGTTTTGAATCGCATTCTGACTGATGAGTCCACGGACTGTCGTTGTGGTCGTGACGACCTGATGCGATGTCGTCGAGGCGTAGTCGGTAATGGTTGCGGTGGTGGTGGAAGGCGACCAATACGGTGTTGTGCAAGTGTAGGCGACATAGGTTGTGCTGGGAGGGGCGGCAGGTGCGCAGTTAGGGCAGACGGAGACGGTGGTGTATGCTGTTTCGACGATGACTTGAGGTTGAAGGTAGCTGGGGGCTGTTGGTACGGTGGTCCATTGTGGTGCCGGTGCTGCGGAGGCAGCTCGTGGTAAGAGGATGGTCTGAGCTAGGTTGTTGATGTTGTTGTCGTAGAGATTTGCGGCGTCTCGGACTGCGACGGCAGCGAGGATGGAGGCTGCTCTAGCAGGAGGAGCAACCTCTATGATACTGACGACAGATGCAGCTGTCGCTCTGGTGAAAGTGGGAAGCTGAAAGAGGAGGCAAAGAGCGAGAAAGAGGATGAGCGGTCCGACTGGAGTTGAGCTTGTGCTCGAAGTGGATGGGCTCGTGCTGTGTGGCATTGTGCTTGTTCGTGACGATCTTGAGGTCGTCTCTGTATGTGGTCGAGCTATAAAGTGAGCATCTTCCGTCCGAGAGTTGTTTTGATGTGCTTGTGAGAGGGTTCTGAGCGTGAAGGTTCTTAATGATCAGGTGTCTCAGCAAGAGTTGGCAAAGGTACTACGATGGGAAAGAGCAACTGTAGAAACAAGGAAGCAAAGCAGTCCAGGACAACCTCGTACATAGAACAGGGCAAGGGCAAGGCAGGGCAGGCCATCTTGAGCGACCACAGCGCCCGCGGGTGACGGCGACAACATCCAACACTGGGAAAGCAGACAAAAATGTCTAGGTCATGGGCATGGGCATGGTTCATGGTCATGAAACGGCAGCAGTATATGATCGGGTGGGCGGGCCAATCATCGGTGACGGAGCTCGTGCCTTGGATACAAGCATTGCGTAACCCTTCTTCTTTTCTCTCATCTTTCGTACAGGCTTCTCGCTTATCCCTTCCCTGCTTGACTTGTCACTTGCCACTGTTGCATGCTGTAGACGGCAGAGTAGCCATAGATTGCGTATGTCACTCCAAGTACCTGGAGTATCAAAGTATCATAGCCACCCGTGCATCTCGAACCTGAGTACTTGCATACATCACAGATCGAACCTGCATGTATCCTCCACAACCACCGGCTGTTTCACCTGGCATCCGGCCTGTCGATCATGGCTTTGTTGTTGGCAACTAAAATACCGTGGCACCTATACCGCCGTTGAGGTGACGGGATTTCTTGACGAGGTGGTTGGGCGATGACGTCGGGGCAGACAAAGACTACATTCAAGGGAACAAGAAGAACAAAGCGTCAAGACTTGGAGTAGTACGAGAGGATACATGTCAGGAGTCCAATGCAGAGTATACCTAAAGCTGAGGTCCGAGGTGCATGTATCATGCATGTATCAAGTATTTTTGGACATTGCATCCTGCCCTGTTCATGCACGCTGTGACGGTGACGGTGTGACAGACATGGGAAGTTGGTGGTTCTAGCTGATCGAAGTCAGATCGGGTGGGACAGGCCGATCGTTCCAGCCAGAACACACACCACCTCAAACAATCGGCACGTGCTGCTGAGCCAGGGACGACGAGACAGCACGACTGATCTTGACGTCTTGCTCTGAACAGCTACTCTATCACGCTATCACGCCTTATAGACAAGAACTCGAGGGCCAAGTTCAAGAATGGCATCAGGGAGAGGAGTCTGTCTAAGGAAGCCCAAGCGCTGTCTGACCGAGGAAGCCTCGTCGCGAAGTAGATGAGCTTCAACACCTCTCGTTTTCAGCTATACTTGTCATTATCATCACTTCTCGTGCTTACATATAGACTGCTTCAACAAAGGAGCGGCGATTGAGGAACCCAAGCTGAGGAGAGTGCTGCAGGAGGACTTCTCGGGTACATCCAGGTGGTTACGAAGCGATTGCAGAAGCCATCTCGAACCTCAAACCGTACAGATTCGTTCCAAGTTCATGTGCTAGTACTGTGACACTCATGCTTTCGGCCATCCCGGAGCCTCACCCTGTCCATTCTGCCCACCCTGTCCCCATCCTCCACGACCTC
>Ga0268250_10000230_pt1 | contig 28249 bp, 24 predicted proteins | sample AgamicAsSfe_FD_200448 | JGI IMG/M metagenome (GOLD analysis project Ga0268250, IMG submission 200448) | Agave microbial communities from Guanajuato, Mexico - As.Sf.e (v2) (version 2) | ecosystem: Host-associated > Plants > Phyllosphere > Phylloplane/Leaf | place: Guanajuato, Mexico | collected...
CCACCCACCCATGCCTCGGTCCTAATTCTGTTTAGAACTATGAACTACAGCAAGCGTCTAATACACGAGTGTTACATATGAAAGTTAAGGGATTAATGAACGACGCTCAGCGCCTGAAAGAGGAGCACGTCGTGCGGAATTGACAGTCACACACTCTCGTACACTCTTGCCTCTTCGATCGTCTGCGCCAACGCACACGCGCACGCATGCACGCACGCGTAGCGCCCACCTCCTTCTCGACCACCGTTCCCATGATGCCTGGTCCTGTATTTGACTCCAAAGGATGGCCCATCATAGCATTTGCGGCAAGCAAGAGGGATGGCTGGACGGGGACCACTGGAGAAGTATCGATCAAGAGCACAGGAGACAGGCAAGGAAACTCAATAGAGTCTTCAATCAGAAATCGAATCAGATTCACCCACCACCACTAACAACACCTCCGAATCTCATATGAAACCCCAAATCCCACGCCTTTCTTCGTGTGTTCCTTCTAGAACTTGCTTCCTCTCCTCTCAACATCCTCCACAACAGCCGACATGTCGACCTTGCCCTCTCGGAGAATCGTCGCAGCGAATGTCTCATGAGGCACCCACTTTGAACTCGTACGGGGAGTGGTCTCCTCCATCATCTTGTCGACCTGCTCGAGCGAGAGTCCCTTGGTCTCGGGGATAAGGAGGTAGGCGTAGACGAAGGCGGATGTGCAGAGGGCGCCCCACACGAAGAAGACGGCGGATTTGAGGTTGCCTTCGTCGGGGTTGACCTGGAAGGTGAGTGTTAGCGGGAAAATTGCCGGAGAATGCAGATTGCAGCGGGCGAAAAGTGAACAGCTTACCATGTAGGGTGTGATGACGGCGATGATGGTGTTCCAGAGCCAGTTGGAGGCGGTGGAGAGAGCGACACCACGGGCACGGATGGGCAGAGGGAAGATTTCACCAATGACAATCCAGGCGCCGGGACCCCATGAGCAGGCGAAGAAGACTGTGATATGTTGTTAGTGCAAGAACAGAAATCCGAGAGGTCGCTCAACATACAGATGTAGATGGCGATAAAGGCGATCTGGGCGTTGACAGCAGCAGTGTTGTCGGCGAGTGTCTCGCCGGCGGCAGTGGTATGAGTCTTGTTGAAACCGACGGTGACACCAATGACAGCAATGATGATCTGGCAGATAGCCATGCCAGCAGCGCCACCAATCAGAAGAGGACGACGACCAATTCTCTCCATGGTGACGAATGAGACGGGAGTGAAGATAGTGTCGATCAAGTTGAAGATGAGGGAGATGAGGAAAGTGTTCTTAATGGCGCCGGTTGACTGCAGGAAGGGTGTGGAGTAGTAGAAGATGAAGTTGATACCTGTGCGGTGTTAAGATGTGAATTTTGAAGCTCCTGCCAACCTTCACTTACCAGTCCACTGTTGCATCATCTGAAGAGAGGTACCAAGGATGGTCTTTCGCAGATTGGAGTTTGACTTCCAAAGCGAGCCCTTGAAGCAGTTGGCCCAGCCAGAGAACCAGCCAGTGGTAGGGATAAGAGCACGCTCGTACTCCTCGTTGGCAATGATTTCAGAGAGTTCGACCTCAATGTACTCAGAGTCACCTGGCTGTCCACGGAGGCGAGACAGAGCGTGGCGGGCAGCATCGACGCGACCACGCTTGACAAAGTAACGAGGCGACTCGGGAAGGAAGAACAAGCCAATACCCAGGACGAGACCGAAGAAGAACTGAATACCGATGGGAATACGGTATGAGCCAGTGTCGGTTCTGTTCTCGGTACCGTAGTCGACACCGGAGGCGAGTAGAAGACCCAGGGTGATGGCAAATTGGTAGCCAGCAACGAGGGCACCACGAACCTTCCTTGGGCACTGCGGAGTGGATTAGCAAGAAGTTCTTTCAGCATAGTGCTGGATGTGGGCAGCTTACAATCTCAGACATGTAGAGAATGACAATGGCGGACTCGAAACCGACGCCAACACCAGCGACCAGACGACCAGCAACGAGGAGACCTAGAGATGAGGATGCGACCTGGAGAACAACTCCAATGATGTAGATTGTGCTAATGGCAGCTTGTCAGCCTTTTTCCCCATAAAAAACTTCTTCTATTTTCTCAAAACATACCAGCCAATGATGATGGTGATACGACGACCGATGAACTCGGCAACATCTCCAGCGATGATAGCACCGAAGAATGTACCAGCAGACAAGATCGAGACGATGAGCGATTGATGAGGACCGGTGAGAGCCGTAGCATTGGGGCCTTCAATGATGTGGATGAAGACAGGTGCTCCAGTGACACCTGTGGAAGTGGTTCAGCGCTTGAAGGTTGCGATATGCGCTCTCTTCTGCGGTCTTACCGTTGATGTAACCAGAGTCATATCCAAAGAAGATTCCTCCAAAGGATGCAAAGGCACAGATCAGGTAAGCCTTCCATGTAACTGGCGCCTAGCAAAGAGCAGGAGGTTAGCGATCAGCATGAGGGCAGTAAATTACTGGGGAGATCAACCTCGATGGCGTTCACATCGCTAGTGGTAGCGAGGATAGCTCCGCCTGGCATGATTGGCAACGAGCGTGAAACTACAGTACTTGAGAGCGAATGTGTACGTCGAGACGAGTTGACGGAACAGTCAAAAATCAGAAGCGAGACGAGTCCGGAGGAGCAGGGCTTCGAGCTTATATGTTTGTGTTGTGATTTGATCAGCGGAGCAGCTACAGCCTACAGGGAAACGGAACAAATACCTCGTGACATGGTCTCGCGGCTCGCACTGCCCCACAATTCTGGGGTCCGGGGTTTGGATAGGGAGAGAGAGGCTAGAGGGGCTAAAGGACTAGAGGACAAGAGGGTTAGCTCAGGTTGCTCAGAGGCCTCCCATTATTCGAAGTTGTCACTGTCACCAGTCGGCTGCTGCCGTTGCGCTGCTTCGTAATGACTCTCAAGTCTCACTTGAAACAGAGTTTGCAACCTCGTTTGACAAGAGACCAGTCGCCTGCCTTTGTCGCCATGCGGGAATGAGTACCATGGCTGTTTTCCACGCATTCCTTTTCTTGTCTTGTCGTCATTAATGAGTGTTGATTTATTTGCTGTATGTGCGACTGTGAGTGCGACTGCAAGTGAACGGACCGAAGGCATCTGTTTTGCTCCTATGATGGTCATATCCAATCAGACACCCAGAAGTACCTAGTAGTACATATAGCCGCGAGCGCATGGAGTCCTCTGCTGCCCCCGGCTTACTTGGCTCCAGCACCCAAATTGGTCCTAGCTTTATTTCAGCCTGGAAGTCTTACCTTGACCCAGGACTCGGGGTATGCCTTGCCCCGCAGATGTTTAGCCTATTCTCTCTCTCCCCGCTCATATCACCAGCTGTACAGCTGCACAGTATCACGCACTAGTATGCAGGTGGTGGTGATGGTCTGACGGACCAGGTAATTGAGGTATATCGTCACTACACACGGCAGTTCATCGCATCGCTTCGCATCGCATCTCGTCGCCTCAAAGCAAGAAAACTTTTTCTCCTTGCGCAAAACTGCCCGGTCAAGCACCGTTTGTTTCAGATTTAGGAAGAAACGCCCTGTCATTTGAAGCATGAAAATTGCACGAGGCAGAATCAGAGGGGCAGCCAAGACTTTGGGACAGTTTTAGTTAAGGTTTGAATACATGGTTACACGTCCATTTAGCCTGATTTGAATGTGCTACCGCTGCTGCCGGCTGCCGTGAAGGGTCTCTTCCTGTATGTTCCCTGCTGGACGTTGATCATTCTCGATGTCTTCGACATTCGAGAGCCATGGGCTTCTGGTGGCATGCGGACTTGCCTAGTTGCGAGCAGCGACGAAATGAAACGATTGCGGCGTGGGAACCTCCTGCGTCCTGTTCGAGACTGCCCTGAAGCCTGAGTCTGAGACGGAAGAAGTAGTGTGATGTGCTTTACATGTACTGTGCTCGGGCTGTCATACGTCCGACCTTCATGTGTGGTAGCCCGAGCTGACTACTGCCCTTGCAGCCTTGTAGTCACTGTGAATTGTGCAAGTGATGGTGTCCAAGAATCATTCAGTCCAGCCATCACTACGATGAGCCGACTCCAGCAAAGGCGAAGGTTCAGGAATCAGGATGCGCCAGACTGAGCCGCAGACTGTCCAACCACTCTGCGGCGAACGTTCAACCGGACTAAGGCTGATGAGGAACATTGAGGAGACCAATCTTAGCATGATGACGAGGCGAAGAAAGAGATGGGAATGGAAAGGTCACGGAATTGAGTTCAGAAGAATGGTGAGGAGGATCGGAAACAAGGAGAGAGGGTCAACATCAGGTAGTGTTAGAAGTCGCGGACATGATAAGAGGATCTTGTGTCTCTTTACTCTAGTATGAGTGATGAGTTGTACGGCCCATCTTCCTCACCTTTCATCTTTCATCATCCATCATTCATCACGAGCTCGTCCCTTGACTTCGCGCCTCCAGCTGGCAACGCCTTCACGCGTCGTTGCTGGCGTGCAAACCCTTCAATCAACTTCACTATTGCGACTACTACGCATGCTCCAGTCGGCGAGGTGTTCCTGCCACTGTCGTCGATCGAGACGCTGATTGTTGCTGGATCCACATGCGTGTACTGAGGTAGTGTTTCTCGTCGCCCGAGTCTGGAGAGTTTCCCGTACGTGGACGGGGAGAGATGAGCGATGACAGAGGCGGTGGCAGTGGCATGTTTGCTTCGTTATCCGAGTCAATTTCCGCTTCATCGTCCAAGTCATTCTCTGCTTCATCGTCTGCTTCGTCGTCGGAATCATTGACTTTCCCATTCTCCCATTCACCATCTGCCTCACCCTCCGCCTCCGTGACGTAGGCGTCTGCTGAGACGATGTTTGAAAGTGCTTCACGCGCGGGCACAATTAGCTGCAAGTCTGTGTCATAGAGATCATTCTCCTGTGAGTTTGAAATGCTTGAGAGAGTTGAGACAGAGGAGAGTGGCAGGATGACAGCATCCGCGTCCAATGTGGATGTGTCTGAGGCATCAATGGTGGAGTCGAGGTGGTTGAGTGACTTGACCACTCTTTCTAGCGTCACAAGGTTAGTGAATGGAAGGGTTGGCATGGTGAAGGAGCTGTATATGGGAGGCTCATAAGGTCAGGACGGTCACGAGGGTGTAGTGGTGTATAACGAGAGTCTAGATATCAAAGACAGAACCAAAGTGGTTAACTGTGTAATAGTTGTATGATAGTTGTGTAAGGTAATAAATAGTTGTTGTTGGTGTGCCGTACTATCCAGCCTACAGGTGGTTTCAAGTTTAGTCAATCATCACCCCGTGGACGGGTACGACAAAGTGACGATTTGATTTGATGCTCACGATATTCGCACAGTGGCGTCAGTATGACTGATCTCATCAGACTGTTCTTGATGTGATGGTTGTTTTCTGCTTTCTACTTTTCTACTTGATACAATAAGATATGCCGTCACATAATGCAATTCCCTGCCCGACTGTTTCCACAGTCAAACATTCCCATGTCACGTCAAGCCATGTCCAAACTTTCATTTAATCTCCATCTACAGCTCGCTGTGGTCGACAAAGTCATCGTCATCCTCAGCGCCGTAGCCGCCAGGGCCACCCGGACCGCCAGCACCGTACAATTTACTCGTGATCGGGTACGCGACTCCGGAGAGCTTCTCCCTCTGCTCCTCAAATTCCTCAGACTCAGCAGTCTGACCGTTCTCTGCGAGCCAGTCGACAGCCTCCTTGACGGCTTCGAGGATGGCCTCCTTGTCGTCCTCGTCAATCTTGCCACCAAGACCCTCCTCGTCGTTGACCTGGTTCTTGAGGCTGAAAGCGTAGTTCTCGAGGCCGTTACGAGACTCGATCTTGGTGCGCGCGGCCTTGTCCTCCTCGGCATAGAGCTCGGCTTCGGCGACCATGCGCTCGATTTCTTCAGCGGATAGGCGTCCCTTGTCATTGGTGATGGTGATGGACTCGGTCTTTCCAGTACCCTTGTCGGCTGTGGAATTCGTTAGCTTGTGGCTCAAAAAAAAACAGGGAGAATATAAATTACCAGCTGAAACCTTGAGAATACCGTTCGCGTCGAGGTCGAATGCAACCTCAATCTGAGGAACACCACGAGGAGCAGCAGGAATGTTGGTAAGCTCAAACTTGCCGAGGTTGTTGTTGTGGGTAGTCATGGAACGCTCTCCCTCAAAGACTTGAATGAGAACAACAGGTTGGTTGTCGGCAGCCGTTGAGAAAATCTGGCTCTTGCGAGTAGGAATGGTAGTTCCGCGCTTGATCAGAGTAGTCATGACACCACCAGTGGTCTCGATACCAAGAGTAAGAGGGTTGACATCCATGAGAACAATTCCCGAAGTAGCCTCCTCACCAGCAAGAACACCACCTTGAACGGCAGCACCGTATGCGACAGCCTCATCAGGGTTGATACCCTTGCTAGCGGCCTTGCCGAAGTACTCCTCGAGCATTTGCTGAACCTTGGGGATACGAGTAGAACCACCGACCAGGACAATGTCGTCAATCTCAGACTTCTTGGCCTTGGCGTCCTTGAGAACCTGCTCAACGGGCTTGAGAGTCTTCTTGAAAAGGTCGTTGTTCAGCTCCTCGAACTTGGCACGAGTGAGAGTCTCGGAGAAGTCCTCGCCCTTGGTGAAGGACTCGATTTCGATGCGAGTGGAAGTGGTGGAGGACAGTGTGCGCTTGGCCTTTTCGGTCTCACGCTTGAGCTTACCCATGGCCTTGAGGTCCTTGCGGACGTCAGCATCGGGGTGTTTGGAGTTCCAGAGCTTGACGAAGTGGTCCATGACGCGGTTGTCAAAATCCTCACCACCGAGATGGGTGTCACCAGCAGTAGCGCGGACCTCGAAGACACCATCCTCAACAGACAGAAGGGAGACATCGAAAGTACCTCCACCGAGATCGTAGACGATAATGTTCCTCTCTTGGTCACCCTTGTCAAGACCGTAGGCAAGCGCGGCAGCAGTAGGCTCGTTGACGACACGGAGGACGTTGAGTCCAGCAATGGTGCCGGCATCCTTGGTAGCGGCACGCTGAGCATCGTTGAAGTAGGCTGGGACGGTGACAACAGCGTTGTTCACCTTCTCTCCAAGGTAGCCCTCGGCGACTTCCTTCATCTTGCCCAGAATCATAGCAGAGACCTCCTCAGGTGTGTAGGACTTTTCGGAGCCAGAAACGTCAACGCTGACGCGAGGTTGTCCACCCTTGTTGATGACCTTGAAGGGGAAGTGCTTGATATCGCTCTGCACGTCCTTGTCGTTGAACTTGCGGCCGATCAATCGCTTGATGTCAAATACGGTGCTGTAAGGAGTAGTCAGTGACCTGATTCTGGCTTTCTACAAAGTTATCAGCAAGCCAGCTTACTTTGTAGGATTCGATGCGTATTGATTCTTTGCGGCGTCACCGACCAGGCGCTCCTCGTCGTTCCATGCAACGTAAGAAGGTGTGATACGGTTTCCCTGGTCGTTTGTGATGATTTCAACTTTTCCTCCCTTCATGATACCGACACAAGAGTATGTAGTTCCCAAGTCGATTCCGATGACTAAAGAAGCAACTGTTAGTCCCAGTCTCAATCAAGGGACAGCGAAAACTTACTAGGTCCAGTAATGCCACTGTCTTGCGCTTGTGCCTTACCCATGAAGAGCATGGGGCTGGCAAAGAGGGCAATGAGGTATAGTACAAGCATCCATGGTGACCGAGCGCGAGCGCCAGCACCTACGCTTTGACGAGCCATCCTCGAGTGAATTGTATCTTTCCGAAACGTGAATGTGTTCCCGGGTGTAATCGAGAATACTGTCGTTACCGAGAGCCGGCTGTTAGATGTCCGGTTGCGAGTGTGAAATCTTCAAGTACAACTGGCAGATATAAGTAGCCAGAGGGAAGGGGTGTTGTTTTAGGAACAAGAGAGTCTAAAAAAGAAAAGGACAAGGAGGCCCGATGATATATTGCATGTGAAACAGATGCAAGCTGGCCTTTGCGGTTTCAACAAGGGGCGCAGGACCCACCTATTCCAGACATGGCAATCTGATGCGTGGTGCACAAATAAGCCTGGCTAAGTAAGTTAAGAATGAGAGCGTGCTTGCTTACTTGCTGGCATACATCAATTCACGAAGAGCATAAAGGCTACGTCTCGGACATCGTGCATCCAATCTTAAGATCACCGCATACTGTACTAGACATTTCCAGAGGTGTCCTGTGGAGAGTGCCGCAGGATCTTGCTCGGCTTATGCTCCATATGTAGAGAACAGAAGGACAGGTTGTGTCAGTGGCGATGCTATGCTTAGCTCCTCTATCTTTAACACTCCCCATCCCTCTGTGGCTCGTATAGCAATCAGACCAAGCACCTCTTGACTAGTTGACAACTACGTCTCCGGTTCTAGCTACTTCCTCCCAGAATCTCCTCAAACCAAACACAGCAGCCCTTGTCGGCCCATGATGCCTGACCTTCTCACTCTCCGATACTCTCCTACCCCACCTGGACGTGCTGGCCGCCTCTCGTTGCCTTCCCTCGTCCTCCAGCACTGCCTTTCTGACGGCAGTATACTTCCGCACTAACCCTCTCACGCTGATCGCCATCCTGCTTTCCTCTCTTCTTCGTTCCATCTCCATCCTCTCGGCTCTCTTGTCAATCCATGCTCGAAGCCCGTCCTTTAGCTTCTCGCGCTGAATCCGTCTTGTCAGTACCAACAAGGCTGGCGCCACGCGACCTCCACAAATGACCTCATTTGTGCCGGCTATTCTTGCGCAATATTCTTGTGGCAAAATGTTTGTGGCTACCAGGTCGCGGGTGGTAGGCCGGCGTGATAGTGAGCGTGCTAGCTTGATCGAGACAAGTTGCCTGGAGAGTGTCCGAATAAGGATATCGGTACGGGACAGGATAATGGTGCCGATTGGTGGTGAAAGTAATGCTGGTGATGGACGATTGGTAACGAAGTGAGCAAGGCGGTGCGCCGCGTCTTGAAGACGCTGACGGTGCAAGATATGATCGAAGGCGAGACGACGGAGACGATTACTTGTCTGTTGGACGTGTAAGTCGGGAGACAATGAGTCAATAACACAACATAGATCTCTTTCTGAAGCTATTGGAAGCACTAGATAATCTCGCAGAGACCTACTCGTGATAGATAAAGCAGCTCAGGAATATCACAGTATGATAGTATCAACAATAGCAGCTCGTCGGGTAGATGTGGCCATGGCACTTCCGCTGGGACGTTCATCTTATCGAGCACAAAAATAGTATATCACGCTGAAGATAAAGTCAAGTCAAAGTCGAGCAGCAAGGGTAGAGGGAAGGAGAGGGTTTGATGTTGACTGGATGCTGATCAGTGATCACGCGGAGAGCAAGACGTCATGTCAATGACACAACCTCGGACTTTGTTCTCCTCTCGTGTTTCTCTCTATATACCATACTTTTCCAAAGCATCATTTTTGAAGTCACATAGAGAATCTTCAGGTTAGCTAGAGAGCTACATAACCTTTTAGCCTCTCTTCACTAGTCATACTCACCATCTCACAGTCCTCACCACTTCCCAGCACACAACCACCAACACCATTACCACCACACAATACACCATGTCCCTCCTCCGCATTCCCATCCGCTCCGTCCGCGTCCTCGCCCGCCAGTCCCCTTCCTCTCGCCATTCTCTCGCACGTCCTCTGCACAGTTCAACAACCCTCGGCTTTCCCCGCAAGGACAGCCAAGACAAAGACAGCATCAACACAAACCCGACCGAATACAGCAAGAGCGGCGGCGACCCCTCCTCCGCACAGATGGACACAGCGTTCGACCCTAACACAACCAGTCCGGAGGGCCAGGAGAAGAAGGCGGCGGCCGAGTCGGTACGTGAATGTTTGGCGTTTGTGCTCAGGCGGGATGCGCCGAGGGGAGCGATAGTGGGCGCGTTAGTGGTAGAGATGGTGAATGGCGTGGTGGCGTTCGTGTTGAAGGTTGTGGCTTTACAGAGCACGCACTTCCTGCACTCGGAACTGCACGGCCAACTCGCCGAGCTCCCCGTCGTTATTCCGACTCGTCTCGAGTCTACCAACACATATCCGCATCGAATCTCTCTGACCAATATCTCACTATAGGGCGGCAAAGCCGACTCACCCCTCGATGCCTCCCCAGCGAACCACGAACTAAGCAAGCCGCGCGACGAAGGCGAAGGTGGAGCCGAGCGATCTCCTAATGAATCTGGCGTACGTGCTTGGCTCCCGCCGGCCTGATAATTGCCACTTACTGACACACCACACAGAACAGGAGAAAATCCAGCGGTCCTGGCTCCTCAACCAAGCACGGAGGCGAAGGAGGCAAGCACCCTGGCGCTGGTAGTGGTGGTACTGGTGGAAGTGCGTAAAAGAAGAGTGCATTGTGGACAGCCGAAGGAGTGTGGTGCACGATACTGGTCCGGCGTCTTATTGAGGGGCGTGGGATGAGGAAAGCGAACCGCGTCCGAGTGTAAGTAGCGCCGCGTATTCATAAGCATAAGCAGCATAAGCACAGGTGAATATGTATTAATAGCAATACATTGGGTCAAGCCACATAATGGACAAGCTGTACATTGCTTAGCCGCAGATATCTTAAGCATATCGTGATCAATATCCAATCGTGTCCAGTCTTCCTATATACAAGAACAAGTTTGGCCTCTCTCGTTGTGGCCGGTGTCTCCTCCACCACTGCACAAGAAAGTCCAGCCTGCAATATCCAAAAGGGCTGGTAGCGCTCAACGAGTCACCCAAGATCCTCCCGCGAAGAACATGCTCATCTCTATCCCCAAAGTCATAGTATAGATCTCCCCATCGGTGTGAACTTTTGTTTTAGTCCGCTTGATCGTCGTGATGGCGACATCATTTCAAATACCTCAATGCTAGCAATGCCAGCACAATAGTCCTCGGCGGCGGCGGAGGCGACTTCGACCGCGTATTGCCAAACGCCTTGGCAGTATCCGCTATGTCCAAAGTGTCTTTCTTGCTATGCAAATAGATAGAACCATCAAGTCTGAGTCTGACTTCGCGTGGTGGTGTCAAGGAAACAAGTATCATATGATCTTTCTGCCAGAACATTAAGAGCGTGCGGAACGCTGCGGCAGGTGCTCGGGCCCAGTGGCACGCCAACACTATACCCTTACCCAGGCAGTGCTGCAGATGCGGCCGATCCGAGGACTCCTGCGACAGTCGATGCTGTAGGCTCAAGACGAAGACAAGAGATCCAATCAAGATCCAAATCGATTCGGCGCAGCCGGCGCCTCTTCTTCAGGCCGATCCCACGTCCGGATATGTCCTATACCTCCGTCAGCATAGCTTCAGTGGCTTTTCATGCAGCCGCGACCGCTACCATCCAAGTTCGCCAATGGCTAGAGTACGGGACAGGTCCAGATCAAACATACCTCGCTTACACGTCGTAACGATACTATCCTCCTCAAAGCTCAACCACGTCAACGGATGCTCATCGATACTCTGATTCAGCACCGGCGGCAGCGTCGCAGCTTGTGCACGCGGCAAAACCGGATGTTCGATGTCGCTGCCACCTACTCCATCTGCATCACCATCGCTGGCACCATCTTCGTCAGTCGTGTCCAACCTTTTTGCACCACTGCCACTGATTGAATTGAGCTTCGTCAGCGTTGCAGAGCTACCGTTGCGCGACCCAAACGGCCCTCCACTGATGCTCGGTCGCGCACTGCCCACTCTCGGCCGCCGCAACATGCCGCGCTCGAAATCCCACAGACAGATGCGTCCGTCTTCGCCTACACTGCCGAATCTGTAACGGCCGCTGCCGGTATCGCACCGCCAGGCATCCCACGCTACGCCAGCAACCCAGCTGTGATGCCCCACGCCCCTAGCAGCCAATGCACGGTCTGCCACATTCCAGACGGAGACAAGGTCGTCTTGGCCGCCGGTTAGGAGATACAGGCCGTCGGGCGACCAGGCAACGCAAGAGAGGCCACCGTAGTAGGAGGAGTAAATGTCTGTGAGGGTCTCGGTCTGGAGGTCCAGAATGCGGAGGGTTCCGTCTTCGGAGACGATGGCCAAGAGATGCGGGGATGTCGGGGAGAAGGCGAGGGCGTATGGCCGGCTGTTGGTGAGTTTATAGACGGCGACGGGATTAGTTTTCTGGTTGGGGGAGGAGACGGATTTGTGTACGTGGAGACGTCGTGTGGAGGGGGTGGAGGACAAGGAAGTTGTAGATGTGGTGGAACTTGGTTCTTCGGGGATGAAAGGCGCATCTTCTTTTTCTTTGTCGTAGACGACGAGGGTGCCGTTGTGGTGGGCTGCGAGGAAGAGGTTCTCGGAGCCTGGTAGCCACTTCGCGAAGGAGACCGGGGTAGGGTTGATAATGCCCTGATGGTATCAGCATGTTGCTAGGGGTGAATGCGAAGCGAAGGAACAGATGATCAGCGTAATTGAGCCGAGCAGAACAATGGTCTTGAGTAGCATACATTTTTATTCAGACGAGCGTACTTCTGTGTTATCGGCTCCCACCACATCAGGTCAGACGTGTTAAAACCTATCACAATGTCCATATGCTGCGCGGTCTTTGTATATGTGTTGAAATCTGTGCATAGCGCATGCGCCTTTGTGAATAATAGTTTTGCCAATGGATCAGTCTGCCAGTAAGTCGATTAGCACGATCTCTGCCACGCCACCGTCCTGCGACGCCATGCTACGCATGTTGCCTGGAGCAAGACCTCGACATACCTTTGTCGGACTATCCAGATCCAGCCAAAGCATCGCCCTATTGATATTCGCAAACGCAAACGCACTCTCTCCACTGCGATCCGACAACTTCTTCACCAGCTGTTCATGTATGATCGCTCTCGACAGAAACGAACTATTGCTCTTGGCTACGTTACTCTTCGGCTTTCTCCGCTTCAGCGTATCTTTCTCCCCACCCTTCGCCCCCGGTAGTCCCAATGCCGGGTTGTTCTCGCCAAATCGTGACCTTACTGGTGCTGACCCACCAATGAAGCCATTCGAACGACCCTCTAAAGGTGTGGTAGAGGATGGCTCATGCGGATATTCTGAGATGCTGGGGGGCATGACGCTGTTGCCGGTGCCATTCGTTGCAGTGGTGACTCTACGTAACCGTGTTTTCGTCCGACGGGGATTTAGGATGGCGAGGGTAAGTGTGGTGCCTGCTTCTGGAGGTTTTGGCTTGGGGTCGAGGACGTTCAGATTCGCGTGTATGGGCTCGGAGGGGTGTGGGGGGATGAGGCCGAGGAGGAAGTCCTCACGAAGGACGTAGGTTCCTGGAATGGTTCCTCATGTTAGTAGGGTTCGATGTGCGCCGAAGTAGCCTATGACGGCGCCAGCGCGGATCTTCACGAGACAGAAGAACAGATCGGAGGAGCGGTACCTTCCGTGCATTGTAGCTGCCATTCCGGTCCCGCAGGATGCTCGACTGTGTTCTTCGCATCTGCTAGCGGAATGGTCATAGACCGGGGCGCCTGTATAGGCAGTGGTGCGCTGGCAATGAGACACGTCAGTATTTGGCTATTGAGCGCAACGCATGCGAACTTACAACATATTGCAGGTTGCGCACTTCTGTCTTCCAGCATTCACTGCACGAGGAACGACGTGAGAGATGTTACATCTCGGGTTAATGATTCGGAGACGGGGCACGATGACGGAGCCTCGGTGTTCCCCGCATTTCGAGTTTGTGGGGTGCATGAAGCGATAATGCAAGGGGCGAAGGGTCTAATGCGTAAAGGTGTTTCAGATTCGTTAATATCATATCATATCTATATCATTCGTCCCGGCCACTATACATCTTTCCTCTGGTAGAAAAGAATATAAGCCTGCTCATTCTGCAGCTTACTGCCACCCCGTAGATCCTGAGGCTGGAAATCCGTGATTCGTTCATCGTTGAACTCTCGCCAGCATCCCCTAGCCACGTCCTTGACCAGTGAGATATAATGTCCACTTGTCATGGTGCCGCCAAGATGGCGCATCACTGCATAACAGTCGTACCTATACGGTGGTCGCATAGCTGGAGGTGTTTCCAGCGCTTCCTTTCCATACCGATGTGCAATTGTAGACACATCTTCTGCTGTCGGCGAAGGTAGCATGAACGGCTCGATGTCAAGATTGTTCAGAGGGAAGTCGACTGGAACGTGGATCTTCTTCGCGCTTTGCGAGTGCGACGCGGAGAAGCGCTTGAAATGGATGATTAGGAACTCTGGGGCACGACTGATGGTGATGCGTTTGGTAGCTTCCCGATCGCGCTTGCATCGTGGGCAGTGCCAGACTTCGTCGCCTGAGAGCATCTCCGCGGAACAGTAGGATCGAAGGCAGTCGTACAGAGTCACCACTGGATGCGAAGTGCTGGGTAAGGGCACCTCGACGCTGATACTGTAGAAAGCCTCATAAGTCGTTGATGACGTCCCACAGGTTGTGCATTGGAGGCGGGATATGTGTTGTCCGGCGAAAAGATCAGTCAGACGACTGTGGTCGCGATGTAAATAGCGGTCCCATTCCTTCTTCGCTGCGATAAATGGCGGGGTGCGTTCACGTTCCGCCTCTTCTGCGTCTGTGAGCTGCCGAAGTGGTGTACGTGCCCAATTCACATTCAGATCTTCGTGAAGGCAGTCCATAAGGAACTCAAGAAACTCTTTGGCGTCCTGTTGTCTATCTGATGACCACTCCTTGTTCAAGCGTGCCGAGAGATTCTTGAAGTTGGAAGGACGGATCGTATCTACGCCATTTGGCTGCCATAGATTCCTTAGCAGGATGGTGTAGTATTCAGGCATGATGCCTTTCGAGCCTTTCCAGTTATCCTTTTGAAGTGCACGATGAAATCGGCCATCCATAAAAAATGCTGTCAGTGGTATTGTGCCACTGAGGCTCTGAATCGTGGCATTCATGTAGCATGTCTGACCAAAATTATGCAATCCTGTCCGAGGTAGACGCTTGAGCGTCGGAGATACATATGAAGGCAATTGAGCTTTCTGGGGTAGCACTTGAGAAACTGGACGATCATTCACTCCACTGTAGCTAGGACGCTGCATGATGGGTGGAGGACGTGAAGGATGTGCTGGATATGCTCCATGTGGAATCTTGGGTGGCAATGCAGCCGGCGGAGGCGGTGGTGGTGGTTGTTGTCGAGGAGGTGATGATGGCCGATTGTAAGTAGACAAAGGGGCAAGTGGGTAGTCCGGTATCTGTGGTCGATATGATGGGACGTTCCTTTCGACAGATGCTACATCTGGATATCTCTGCTGGAAGTCCTGGTATTTCTGCAGATAAGGCTCGATTTCGTCCAAAGTGCCATCTTCGAATAGCTCAGCCGGTGGCTGTTGATCGAGCGCGGCGCTTTCACTACGAGCTCTTTCGCGCCATTTCGCCTCTTCATCTGCATCAATAGGATTATAATCACGATGACGCCTCTTCTGGATCTTGAGCCTAGAGTCTCTCGTCACCAACGGACGTCTTGATATTGGTCGTCCGGGCTTTTGCACTGAGCCTCGAGCAATGGCAGCTGTGTCTGACATCTGGAGGCCACCTGGTCCTACCAAATCCGTCCAAGCCTCCATACCACCAGCGAGGAGGATAGGTGGATATTGCAATGGCTTTTCGTGATTATATTCGTACAGTGCATCGTAGAGATGTTTTAGGGGTACATTCTGCTGCTCTCGCAGGAAACGGGTAGACCTAGTCGACTGATCATAGTAGACAACAAGGTCGAATTGCTCTCTCTGGTCGAAGAGACTAACTTCGATGTCTGGAGACACTACTAGCGCATCTTGCAGCTCTTCCGCTGACATACCCGACCGAAGAGCTTCAGGCTCAATACACATACCATTCCGCCAGTAGATGTGGCCGGCATCGTAGTCCTCTCTGCTTCGGACATCTATAAGTAGGACATGATGCATTTGAAGGTAGTCGTGCAGCCTGGACGCTGAGATCTCCATTTCTTGAGGCACGTTTACCGACTTCCTTCGTGAAGATGGTACCGGTCTTCGATAATGATGCTGCCCCGAAGTTTGCGGCGAAGAGGGATATGGAGGATATGCCGCCGAGTGTGCCGAAGCAAGTGACGAAACACTACCAGTCGGGCTACCAAATCCGTCCTGAATGTTCCGGCTTTGGTGCCCACTTGCTCCATTATGCATGCTTGCTCTTGCGGAACTATATGTCGGGCTTGGTGGCTTTGGAAGGGCTTTTGATAGATTGATCGGGATGGGACTGCTCATATCTGAGCCATTTGTGGCTGATATGTTGCCGGTATGTACTGAGGCACGAGAAGCACCAGGAGGGGGCTGACTAGTATGAGCCGAAACGTTGGGAACAGTATCTCCATTGATCTGCATCGGTGCTCTCTGAGGGGCATCAGATGGTCGTAGTCGCGCGAATCTTGAGGTTAGTGCATCCAGACTGCCGGAGTCGCCATGAGAAGAGGTCGGTCGACCATCCGGTGGTGGCAAGGTCTGGCTGTGCAGGCTCAGTGGCTTTGGCATGATAGGAGGTTTTGTTCGACTCGGCAAGCTTTCGGAGGCGGCTGTTGACTGCCTTCTCGAGCTACTGCTGACAGAGGATTGTGATGATGAGGGTCGAGGATCTCGGGAGTCCATGCTCGACGGTGGCCTTGTCGTGGGAGGAGCCGGCGTAGAAGTGGCAGACGTGGGCAGCGTTCCATATCGCGCATTGTCTTCTTTTATCATGACCGTGATAATGTCAAATTGAGCCCCTTGGACTTGAATACGCTGGAGTCAATGTCAGCATCTGCGCCAGTGACTTAGTTGTAGAAGGACTACCTTCAGTATCTTTCCTCGCTGCTCAGCAAGTCTTGGCCGATCGTGGATCGACATAGCATCATGATGACGAGGTACGGCGTAAGACATTATAATGTTTGCGGCCACATAATCTGCCAAAGCCATATCCGGTCGCTTGAAATCTAGGGAAGATTGCGCAGTGTTCAGGCAGTTTTCTGCAGTATTGAGCAGCTTTTCCAAAGAGGTATCTTGTGGGCATTGAGATTCTGCTCGTGCATATATGTCCTTAATATGGGCAAATGGTCGAGATTGGCTTCTGTTGACTGCACTGTCTCCTCCTCTTCCAATACGCGAGTAATTTTGGTAGCCATCACCGGCCATGTGGTCGATCGCGATATTCGAGGCTGAAGTGATAGGACGATTATAAGGCGTTGGCAGAGGAGGTGCCGCAGCACTCATGATCGATGGTGGGCCTAATCAGACCATCTGACGAGTGTACTCCGAGATCACAGATACGCTGGAGATCGTGGTGGAAGTGCGAGGTTATACCGATACAGACAAACCGCAATCGCCACGGAGGCAAAAGTTGGCGTACAAAATCAGGTGCGTCGTATTGGAACTTTGCTGCAAGTGGAGTACCAGAGAGGCAATGCTCAGCTGGATATTATTACGTTCTTGTTGTTGTCGTCGTCGACGTCGGCCAGCGATGACGATCGCTACCCCGGATTATCCTGAACGAGGTGTCGCTCTACGCCATCACGAGTACCTTACCTTCTCAAGACACTTAAAGTGTAACAACCTCTACGACCTCTTCTTCTCGTCTCGATCAAGAAAGCCGCCCTGGGGTATCTGTTCGGGTCACGAGGATTTTCCTTCGAAGCATACGATTATCTGGGCAATCGGTCGATCTTGTGAATTCTCAAGTTTCACTCCTGTGTGTACCACTGCGGCATAAGATCGCCAGCTACTAGGCTCTGTCAAGAACGATTTGCCATCATGGCGGGCTGGTTCAGCTCGGGGAACTCTGAGTTTGATCTCCAGGTCGAGCGCGCCACGTCGTCAAGCTTGTATGTTCTTGCCATATGACAGCATGACAGCACATAGAATACGCACTCATACTCGCTTGCAGGGAGGACATTGCACTCAATCTTGAGATTTCAGACCTTGTCAGATCGAAGACAGTTCAGCCAAAAGATGCTATGCGATCGTTGAAGAAGCGGATAGGGAATAAGAATCCAAATATCCAACTAGCCACACTGAATGTGAGAATGATACTACTTGAGCCTCGTTGTACTATAAGAAACTGACTTCATACAGCTTACAGATACCTGTGTCAAGAATGGAGGAGCGCACTTTATGAGTGAGGTAGCGTCACGGGAATTCATCGATAACCTGACATCACTTCTCAAGGCATACGGACCAGCTGCTGTTGAAGAGAACGTAAAGAACAAGATCCTCGAACTCATACAAAATTGGGCGTCAGCTGCGGAAGGAAGGATGAACCTGATCTACATCAGCGAAACGTACAGGACGCTATTGATGGAAGGCTTCAAGTTCCCACCAAAAGTTGAAGTAGGGCGGAGCATGTTTGACACTACAGCACCACCTGAGTGGGCAGATTCAGATGTGTGCATGCGCTGTCGGACGCCATTTTCTTTCACAAACCGAAAACATCATTGTCGGAATTGTGGCAACGTCTTCGATGCGAATTGTTCCAGCAAAACGATACCGTTACCACATCTTGGCATACTGCAACCTGTTCGCGTTGACGATGGATGCTACGCTAAACTGACAGAAAAGAGTGGTCAGTCTGGGGCCATACCACAACACGGGACAGGGAACCATGGTGGTAGCAGGACCTTGTATCAGGGCTCTATGCAGCCTCGTGATGCACGCGTAGACGATAGCTTCGACGCAGAACTGAAGAAAGCTCTGGCAATGAGTTTGCAAGAGAGCCAAGGTTCTGTCTCTGGTAGTAGCTTCACTCCTCTTACGCAGCAGCCGACGCGAAATCCACCCGGTAAGATCAATGGCACGTCGCGTAAAGTCAAGGAGGATGACGATGACCCCGAATTTGCCGCCGCCATTGCAGCGTCGCTCGCAGATATGGAGGAACAGAAGACGAAACATGTTGCAACACTTCGGCAAAGAAGCTCGACTGGGCAAAGTACCACACCAGCTGCGCCAGTTCGCCGCAGTGAGCATGAGCTTAGTCCTGTGGAAGCCGAGAACATCAACCTCTTCTCAACGTTGGTAGATCGACTTCAGCATCAGCCTTCAGGGATGATACTTCGCGAACCGCAAATTCAGGAATTATACGACAGCATTGGATCACTCCGGCCGAAGCTTGCACGGACATATGGTGAGACAATGTCCAAGTATGAGACTCTCGTCGATTTGCACAATAAGCTGTCAACTGTTGTTCGTTACTATGATCGGATGTTGGAGGAACGCCTGAACAGTACATTCCAGCAAGGCTCTCACTCGTATGGCAACTACGGCGCTGTGCCTCCGCGCACAACTTCCATGTACCCGAATATCCCGGCCAATGGCGGATCTGCGCCACCAATTAATTATGCTCCCTCTGGACCAGAAAGCTATTACAGCTCTCAGCCAGCCCCAGCTGGTCCTTATACGCACCCACGAGCGTCATATGGACAGCCAGCTCATCAACAATATTCACAAGCTCCTCAGTCAGCACAAAAACAGCACTATACCCAGCCGTCCCACACCCCACAATCGTCAGACCCGGCGGCCGCTTACTATTCCGGCCAGACCGAGCAGTACACGGAACCTCAAACACTACAAGCGCACCATACTGGCGCTTCTCAGCTACAGTATGCCCAGCAAGCATCGCAACAGCAACAATATCCCCCTGCATATCAACCTCAAGAAGCTCCACCAATGCAGCAATATCAATCAAGCGGTCTGGGGCAGTATCAACAGCCTCAGCAGCAGAATCAACTGCCAGCACAGCATGCACAAGCTCAGCAGCTACAGTATCAGGTAGCTTCAGGCAATGTGGCTTCTTTCCCTGCGGCTCCGTCGCATCAATCACAGGCAGCGCCTGCCGTGGAGGAGTCGTTGATTGAGCTATGAATGAACACTCCGATGCTAGGCGTAATTCCGTAGTGGATGAAACGGCCTTAGTTAGAACGAAAGTACCACACCTCATGTATTTGTATAGTAATAATGAGCTATGAAATGTACGGTATGGAAGGACAGAAGAGAATGCCCATCACGGGACCTCACGGGCTGAATTCCGGTTGCCAACAACAAAGTCGCTGGACCCTGCATGTTTTTGTTGATCGCGACAACGTCCTGCAACACGCTTCCTCATCTTCGTTCATTTTGTCTCCATTGCTTTGCGCTGCATCTTTGTGAAGTATCTTAAAGTCAGGCGACTGCTTGGCTGTCTTGGCTCATCGCTTACTGGCTCTTCGCTTGCGACAACTCATCAGGACTTCTTCGACTCACAATGGCAGACTCACAGGATTCAGCTGATGGTCGCGCACATCTCATTCGGGAAATGGCACGCTCGAGTGAACGCAGCTTTGGACATGGCTCAGCGGCGTCATCGACAGGCTCGCTTGGAGACGGTCCGTTACAATATGGGCAGAATGGTAGGAATGACAGCTGATGAAGAGAGGAGAGAAGTCGCTGATTGCAGCAATACAGACACCATTTCACAAGAGCTTCCTACAAATTCCGGCAATGACATCCTTGTTGACTCCGCCGCGTTACAGCGCGCGTTCCCTGGCTTCTCGGGCGCGTACTCTGATGAAGAAGAAGAAGAAGACTCTGTCGAGTTTGGCCGTGGCTACAAGGGCAGCGTGAAAGCTCCATCCGCCAGGAGTCTCCGATCGGCAGAAGTCTCACAAAACCTCTCGATAATGTCTGGCGACGGTGGGCGCTATGACATTACTGGGACGCCGCCTCTTAGGCCACGCGACACCATGGTACGCCAATCGAGCATACTCAAGAACAGCACGCGCATGTCGTCAATGAAAGAGAACATCAACCCACGTGGCAAGTCAACCGACTCCGTGGATCATTCCACACGATCGTTCAAGAAGGTTCTCGGGCAGGACATGCATGCGAGAGTCGAGTCAGACGATACTGGATCTCTGAGTGATCAACGCCCGGCTCCAATCACCACGACCGCGAGAAACACTCGGTTCGACAGACGCAGCAAACACGATACCGCGAATGCATATTCTGATGGCATCGGCACTATAAAACTTGGTCAAGGCTCAGCTATGCGGAACGGCACGATCACGAATCAGACAATGATTGCTCCAGACCTTCCTGGCATGACTGAGCTCATGTCCGGTACTTGGAAAGACGGCAGTCCAATCTGGACCCATAGTGCAAAGGCAGCATCTCGATTTGGAACACCTTCACAACGCCGCAAGCCTTCTACTTTGAAGCAAAGTCATCTTCCAATCAGCTCGGTACCTCTTCCCATTGACGAGAGAGCCCTGTTTGCTTCATTGCAGGTGCTTCGGGCAAAGGTCACTGGTCTGGAGAAGGATAAGAATACTGCGGAGGAAAAGCTTGAGAAGTACGAGTTAGAGAACTTGCAGCTGAGATCGGAGCTCGAGGAGCAAAAGCATCGAGACAGCGACAGTGCCCTAGGGACGGATATCGAGGAGGGAAGGCGCAAGGAATGGCAAGGAGAGAAGACTCGTCAGTATAATTCAGCTGGAGACGATATCATTCGCTAATTATGAACAGAACTCGAGTCACGTCTTCGCAACGTCGAGCACAAGCTTGATCTAGCAAACCGCAAGCTTACCACTTCAGAGGTGACGATTGCAACAATGACAAATGATCGTGACGCAGCTCATAGACAACTGGCAAATGCCTTCCTAAGTTCTGAAGAGCTCAAGAATGAGAGCACTGCTGTGCAGAGAGACCTTGCTGATGTGCAACAAGAGTTTACCAAGAGCACCAAAGGCTACGAAGCACGCATTGCTCGACTTACGAGTCAAGAGGCAGAGCTGCGCGGCAAAATTGCGCGACGTGAGAAGGCAGTGAGGGAGATGAGCTCGCTAGCGAAACAGCTGTGGGAAACTCGAAATGCACTTGCTGCTAGACGATCTGAGCAAATAAACGTCACCGCGAAGATGGAGCTAGCGCAGGCTACACAACAAACCCTGGACCTGGATGCCAACTCAATGGCAATGGATGCGTTCGCAAGCACTGCCCCTGGAAATCGTCTGACCTCACGTCTGGTTTCTGGTACAAGCGGCGCTGCCCAAGCCAGTCAACGCCAACGCTCTATCTCCAGGGACCGCCAAACATCTCACGCCGCACGCTTCGCTCCTGAGGTTGTTGAGGCGATCACTGAGTTGGATGTTCGACCATCGAACGCTCACAATGCGGAATTGACCATTGATTCCACGTATTTGAGCTTCATGGACGGCAACGAGGTCGCCATGCTTCGACAGATCGTGGACGAGGACAAAGCCAAGCTGGCTGAGTGCGGCGTCATTGAACAGGAGCCTACATGTCAGCACACTTTGAACAAAAACCTGACAAAGAAGAGCAATGTTGGCCGTCGCCTGCCAAGCAAATCCTCGATGAAAGCTGTTTCCTATCAGGTCGACGATCTGACACGAGATGCTCATCGTGATGCTGCTGCTAGGGGGCATGTACGTGAACATGCTTCCTACGACGACGAGTCCATGCATGGAGATGATACCACTCACCGCAGCATTTCACCTGAGAGACAAGACACGCAACGCTCCGTCGCAAGCCACCGCTCCCAACGCCGTGCTCGTGGTGAAGGTCTGCAGGCTGAAATGACGTCCGCGTACATTGTGCCCGATATCACCCTCCCAGGAACCACACCCATCATTCCTAGCACTTCTACCCAGGCAACACACTGCACGAAACAGACTACTGTCATCACACGACCCGTTCCCGTCTCGGACCGCATGCCCGTGACGGCAACTGGAGACGAAGAACACACCATTCGTCCCGCGCAGTCGCCTGGCTTGGCTCTGGCCACCGTTCTCAGAGGGCTTGAGACTGAACTCCAGCAATTCCGTCAACAGCTTAAGGAGCAGGAAACACTCTATCATCAGCACGACCCATCTCTGAGTAAACATCAGCGCAAGATTGTCTATGCCAGGATCCAGAAGTTGATGACTGTCATTGACACAAAGGCCGACCAGATTTATGCTCTGTACGACGTGCTTGAGGGACAGAAGGCGATGGGCCAGATGATGAAGGAAGAGGAGGTTGAGGTCACTCTGCACAACATCGGGATGGACTTGGAGTCTGCTCGGCGCGCTGCAGAAAGCGTGCCTCAGGATGTCATTGATGACAGTGATGCCGGCTATGAGGATGATGAGGGTGCGCCTTGGGAGGGCATTGATGCAACGAGGACGCAGACTCTGCCGAGTATGAGGGGAATGCTTGCGTAATGAGTTGCGCTCTAGGAATGTGCACATACAGGGATGCGATGCTGAAGTGGTGTAATGAGACATGAGGCTTGTTTTGGCTAAGGTATGGGTCTGGGAACAGGTTGAGAGTTGGATCGGCAGTCTGGGACATCAAAGTGTTCGTGGAAAGAAAGAAAACCTTCCAGTACTGCTAGACCATGAGATAGTCTTTGGGAATACGTTATTACATTGTTTCAGGTCATACTGTCCTTTGTGGTGATACAATCATGAAACAGGAGTCTGGAGAAGGCAAGGCACCTACCTTACGAGTAGGTGCCGTACATGTGGTGGTCCCTTAGATCCGCTTACCTCCACGTCTCTGTCACGTGCCGTTTCATGCCGTTTCATTTTCTAAAACATCTTGTCTGATCCCCCTCTCCTTCTTACATTGTATCTGTCAGCTTCATACCTCGCAACCTGTCTTTTCTGCCTTTGGTTCGGTTTCTGGTATAGTCACTCTCTTGACATCTTCTCGCATTTTCCCTCCTCGTACCGACAAGAATAAGTGGCAGAAAGCGGACCATGGCCAATGAATCTACACCTTTGCCTACATCAGCCTCGTCTATAGCTGCGGGTATAGAAGTACATAAGACAGGAAAGAATGGATCACTAGCTAGAGTACCTGAGGTCGCAACGGGACCGAAAGGGACAGGTACCACAGCGGCAGCAATAATGGAGACAGCACCAGATCCACCTATTTCGCTTCCTGTGCCTCCAGATACAGATACGCAACGCAACATCCCAGCTCCTCCTCCGCCGACGAAAGCCTCGCAGACTGGATCAAAGGGAAACATGGCGCAGACAGCCACAGCGACAAAAGCATCGACAACAAGAACAAATCCAGCTCAAGCACCAACGACTGCCTCACTAGCCTCGGGCCCCGCTACAGCCGTCCCGACACCAGCGCAAGCGTCAGCATCTACCGCATTAGCTCCGTCAAAATCGGCCGGAACCACATCCGCGCCCGCCACGACCGCAGTCCCTGCCAGCAATGCCGTTGCGCAGGCGCATGTCGCACAGCTCAGGTTGATGTTCGCAACGTGGCAGACACATTTCAGGAGCTTGGGATATGTTAAGGACTCGACGATGGCTATGCTGGATAAGGTGGTTTGTGCGGAAGCAGTGAGGAGGACGGTCGCAGATGCAGGAGTCAGGTGAGTGGTGGATCGTGACGTCGAGAAGTCAAAGAAGCAGACTCAAAGACACGAGGAGCAAGGGCGTCTGAGCATGGTGCAGCAGACAGCGCAGAGCTAACATGTTTCAACCCTTTAGACAAGTTATTGGCTCGAACCCTAAAATCTGGTCTGACTACGTCGACGTCTTCCGGTTAGCTATTCCTTCACTTGAGCAGCGTACTTTCGGCGACCCAGCTCTTTGCGATGGGCCCTCATCTAATGCGATTGTTGCCAACTATGTGTCTTTACACAAGGATCTCCAGCGCCTCGAGAATGCGCTTGCGCTTGCTCGGAATGTCCTCTCATGTGGTTCCAAAGTGCAGAACCTGGCTGCGCAGGTCGGCTTCGACAGTGAAGTTTGCGTACTTATCAACCTCTGCGTCAAGATCACTGCACGAGGCTACGATGGAGATGGTCCGCCGGCGGAGGAGGACAGCTGGAACAATGTGGTGGCATCTTTCAAGCGCGTGCTTATTGTGAGCTTGCAGTTTCTGAACAATCTAGTCACGCTGAATGAGCGGCTGAAGTTGATGTTATGGGTGGAGCTGTTTGACAGTGGCGGATCTGAAGGTGGCATGGTGGACTCCATTCAGGGTGTCTTACAGGCTGAGCGGGATACTCAAGGCTGGTCTGGACATGCACCAAATGCATTCTACTCAAGAGCAAAGGCGCCTCAAGCACCAGGACAATTTATCAAGGCTACGAAAGACCCATTGAAGTGGCCTGACTACCGGCCATTCAAACCTGTTACGCCATTCTTCTTCTGGCTGACGTACTGCGCAAGCAAGATTGAGGAAGAGATCTTTTTGGAGAAGCATCCGGCCCGAGTCGATACCGAGTACGAACTGGATGCGCACTTGACACGCGTTGAGCTAGTGGAAGAAGGCTTGGCAAGGTGGCGCGTTCTTGATATCGGCGATAGAGACCAAATAGCGGAGAAGTGGGACGACATACAGCTGGAGCCGCGATTTAGTGAGCACGTTCACTATATCGAGGCCTGGAAGGAGGCGAATTGGCCAGAAGATTTCGATGACGACGTTGGTGCGCAATGGATTGTCGACTGCTATGTGTATGCAACAGCACATGCGGAGGGTAGAGAAGTGAGCAATGAGACTGGAGAAGTCGATAATGCGGCAGCAGAAGTCGAGACTGCTCCAGGTCGTGAAGAGATCAACAAAGTCGGCTCCAATCGTGAAGAGCCAGATCGACTTATGGACAAGGATATCTTTGCTCCGCCCACAACGAACGAGCCTGATTATCGCATGATGGTTTCTGCGTTAGATGGCATGCAGAAGCTAGACGAGGGGAAGAGGCAGCTTCTGAAGAGGCTTGATATTGGGGAGAAACCGCCTGTTCCGGAAAGAGATCCTGCTATGGACCAGATTGTGGAGATGCGGCAGACACTTCAGTCCGATCCGAACGATACAGTGGAAATAGCCACTTCAAAGAACAATCTCCGTAGGATAATGTTGGAGTATCATTCGTCAGACTATGATACTGAAGACAAGACAGGGCCCCAAACCGAAGAGCAATTACAGGCATATGGTGAACGCATGGAGGCAAGGGCAGCTGCAGCGGCAGAGAACTATCAAAGGTTGAAAGCGGAGGTTGCCGCTGGAACTCCGGCTGGCAAAAGTCTTGAAGCTGCAATGATTGCTGACGATAATGCTCGTAGTGCCAGACGTGCGATGCGGGAGGCCGAAAGAGAAAGAGAAGAGGAGGGAGATGATGAAGATGAGGAAGACAGTGTCGACGGCAATGGAGACGTCCTGGATTATGGTCCCGAAGGTGATGAAGATGAAGAAGATGAAGAAGATGATGGAGAGGAGGGAGAAGACGAGGACGACGAGGACGAAGAGGAAGATGAAGACGAGGAGGATGAAAATGAAGAGTATGCACCAGGAGAAGATGGACGCGGACTTCTCACAGATGTGCCGTTGATCCTCGGGCCTAACGAGATTGTGGTCTTGCCTATGCTCATCATGTCTGGTATCGTGCCACCAACAGAATCACCTCATGAGAAGAAAGATGACTACGCTTTGATCAACATGTATACTATACGGTGTCACTTGCTACTTGCACAGGAAAATGGACGGAACTTGTTACGCGAGCTTCTCATCTTCGTCGCAGCTTGGGATCTAAGAGAGGAAGAGCTGTACTTTAAGTTCATGGTCAAAATCATGGAAGCGATCTTGGTGAATGGCCTCATGCCGTTTGCGTACGGTGCTTTTAAAGAGTGAGCAGGGTGTGAGCCTCATTCCGCGATAATACTGACCGAATCGACAGGACGAAAGACATCATCTCCCCGGCACAAGCGGTGATCATGAAACTGCTTACCAAGATCTTCCACTCACGCAACGCTTTCATCGACCACCCGACTACACTCAACACACCCTTTCGTCAAGCAGGTGATCCTCCCGCACCAAGTGCACCACTTCGCTTCGACATACAAATCGTCCATTGCCTATTTAGCGAGTTCCGCCAGAACATTGTGCCACAGATTTGCGCTCTAGTATTCCTCCAAGGTGTGATCCGAATGGAGTGGGCCCACGCAGAAGACTTTCCTCTGAATCTCTGGGACATGGAACGCATGTACGAAGGCGTATATCAGTACCTCGAGTTTTTTGCGATCCTTACCGACTACGAAAGCTGGAAACAGCTGATGGCAGAGTGGAATGTTGTTAGTGAGCTGGTGACATTGCTGAGAGAACTCGAGGTCGCCATACCACATGGTCCATTTGTGTCTTTACCACCTGTAGCAGCCCCACCGCCATTGACGCAAGCTCGAAGAAGATTGTCTCCTACAGACTACAAGCAGCGTCCGCCGCCACCCATACCAGCTCTTCCAATTCCCACAGAGCATGTCGCACCGCCACGGGGAGATGTGGGACGACCATTCGATATTACTGGATCCCCAGAACTGCCACGACCTCCACCAATTCCTCCGAATCCCAACATGAACGGACGTACACATGGATCTGGACCACAAAATGACGGTAATGCCGAATGGTCACGTGGAGTGCCGTCCACTCATTACCCACCAGCTGGACAACCAATGCATGATGATCCAGCCGGCTTCGAATGGCGCAACCTCAAAAAGCTCTGCGTCCTCGTCCTCTCCTCCCTCGTTTGGAAAAATCGCACCTTGCAAGACCAAGTGCGCGAGTTCGGCGGCATCGAAGCCATTCTCTACTGCTGCAACTACGACGAGCACAATCCTTACATCCGCGAACACGCAATAATGTGCCTGCGCTTCCTCCTCGAAGACAACGAGGAGAACCAGAAGAAAGTCAGGGAAATCTCCGAACACAACGCCAAGCGTGCCGCTGCGGGGCCTCCGAGCCCAAATGCGACGTCAGCCGATGCAGGACCGCTCGAAAGAGCCGAAATGCAAAGACGATTTCAGACAGAGGGCGCACATGCTGCAGCTGCTGCGCGGTCCAAGAACGGCATGAGCGGACTTGGCGAGCATAAACCGCCTCTAGTACCCGCTGAGGTGCTCGACCAGCACAACTACGAGACTTTCATCGACGCCAATACAGGCAAGGTCGGCCTTCGTCGCAAAGACGGCACAATGACAACCTCAATCGACTACGAACGCGCCGTCGCCAACGAATGGCTGAATTATCAGCAGAGCGCCGGCGGACCAGGGCAGTACATGCTCGAAGGAAGAAGTCGCGGCATGGGCGCTGGTGCGGCTACAGCGTCGGGCGTGTTGGGCATGGCTCAAGCACTCAATGGGAGTGGAACTGCGGGTCGGAGGCAGGATGTGACGCCCTCCCAGCCCATGGAGGGCGCATATGGGAAATACCACATCATCAAGGAGACTGCACCGCGCCTCGCCTCCGGGCTCCCCGCGGTCTACGAGCCTACATATCTCGAACAGTCCTTGGCAGTGAAGCAGGAACTGATCGACGCCGGCATCTTT